>JACCDW011275292.1_pt1 | contig 32728 bp, 29 predicted proteins | sample 7449781 | NCBI WGS metagenome assembly JACCDW01 (sample SAMN15323449, study PRJNA562643) | freshwater metagenome | isolation source: river surface water | place: USA:Blue River Watershed | collected 2017-08-18
GAAAGACGGGGTTCGAACCCGCGACCTCGACCTTGGCAAGGTCGCGCTCTACCAGCTGAGCTACTTTCGCGTTTTGTGGGTACAAAAGTAGAACCTTAAAGTTATTTATGCAAGACCTAAGGCAAAAAATCCTTAAAAAATCTTTATTTTTGTATTTCAAATCAACAAATGAGCATGACCAAACTCGACCAAATCGATCATAAACTTTTAGAAATTCTTCAGCAAAATGCGAAAATAACCAATGCGCAATTGTCGAAGGAAATAGGCCTTTCTCCTGCTCCTACGTTGGAGCGCGTGAAGAAATTAGAGGCTTTGGGAATCATTCAAAGCTATCACGCACAGGTAGATCGCGATAAAATCGGTTTAGGGGTTAGCACCTTTGTGACAGTGACTTTGACGGGCCATAAGAAGCAGGTAACGGAGTCATTTGTTCGCCAAATCAACCAAATTCCCGAGGTGATCGAATGCCACCACGTTACCGGTTCGGGCGATTTTATGTTGAAGATTATCTCCAAGGATATCTCCACATATCAAAAATTGATGTTGGAAAAAATCAACGAAATCGAAGAAGTGGCTGCCACGTCCACCATGGTCATCCTATCTAGTTTCAAAGAAAGCAAGGTTTTACCTATCCCTTGATTATAAGCGGTTCATGAATTGCGGAATCATGCGATTTTTCCATGCGGTAAACGTGCCTGCCTGAATTTCTTTGCGGGCTTCGCCCACCATCCATAGGTAGAATCGTAGATTAAATACGCTGGCAATCATGGGGCCCAACAGCTCTTCGCATCGTACGAGATGTCGCAAATAGGCTTTGGTATATTGACCATGGATATCCTCGGCAAAGAAGGGATCAATGACCGAAAAGTCATTTTTCCACTTTTCGTTCTTGATATTAATGAAGCCTTGGGTAGTGAAAATCATCCCGTTGCGCGCATTACGCGTCGGCATTACACAATCAAACATATCAATTCCCAGCGCAATTCCTTCAAGAATATTGGCCGGCGTTCCCACGCCCATCAAATAACGGGGTTTGTCTTTAGGTAAAATATCCGTAACCTCGTCGGCCATTTTATACATGTCTTCGACGGGCTCGCCCACCGATAAGCCTCCAATCGCGTTCCCGAAGGCTCCTTTCGAGGCGATGTATTCTGCTGAAATTTTTCGCAAATCCGAGTAAACACTTCCCTGAACAATTGGGAATAATGCCTGATCATAGCCATACTTAGGACTTGTTTCGTCGAAGCGAGTGATGCAACGATCCAACCAGCGGTGGGTCATGTCCATCGACTTTCGCGCATATTCGTAAGTACATGGATAAGGTGTGCATTCATCAAAAGCCATGATGATATCCGCCCCAATCGTCCGCTGAATATCCATCACACCTTCTGGACTAAAAAAGTGCGTACTGCCATCAATGTGTGACTTAAATTTGACGCCTTCTTCTTGTATTTTCCGACCGGTTCCTGCCAAAGAGTACACTTGATAGCCGCCGGAATCGGTTAGCATAGGCTTGTCCCAACCGTTAAATTTATGTAATCCGCCTGCTGATTCGATGACATCTAAACCTGGTCGGAGGTATAAATGATAGGTATTTCCCAAAATGATTTGGGCATTAATCGGCTTCGATAATTCCGAAATGTGTACCGCTTTCACGGTACCTGCTGTCCCCACCGGCATGAAAATGGGGGTTTCGATGACCCCGTGATCGGTATGTAATTTTCCTGCCCGCGCCTTTGAATTCGGGTCTAGCTTATCAATTTCGAATTTCATGCGGCAAAGGTACGAAAATAGTCAGAAGTCCGAAGGAGTAGAGACGCGATACCTCGCGTCTGTCTTTTTTTATAACCCCGGGTTTTAACCTAGGGGACAGTCGCTAGTCGTCAGTCATAAGTCCGGAGTCTCAAGTCCGAAGGGTTTTTATTGCCCCTGGTTTTAACCTGGGGGTCCCTGGGCTAAAGCCTAAGGTTATTATTCAGAAACTAGACGCAATGTATTGCGTCTCTACAAGCAAGACCAAATAGTCAAAATGCGAATAAAGAATAAACAAGAAGCGTTAAAAACGCTACCTTTGGCAATCCTCCAAGGTTTGCCAAAGGTAAGGGAGGGGTGGTGGCGAAGTGTCGCGTCTCTACAAAAGCAATTATCGTTCAGAAAAATTCACCATCCAACGGATCCCAAATTGATCCTCTAAGCTTCCATAATAGGCGCCCCAAAAAGTGTCGCTTATCGGATCTACAATGCTTCCTCCCACGGATAATTGATCGAACAGTCTTTGGGCTTCCTCTTTTGAATCAGGCTCCAAATTGATGTAGGTTTGGTTCCCTGGAATGCATTGAAACCCCATCGATTCTGGAGCATCGGTGCCCATCAATATATGGCCACCCAATATGCTTAATTCAACATGTAATACGAGATTCTTAATCTCTTCGCTCATTGGAGGGGCACCTTCCATGTTTGGCATACTGCCAAATTTTAAGATTCCATCGCCTAAAAATTCACCGCCAAAAACGGAGCGGTAAAACAAAAAGGCTTCTTCCGTTTTGCTTGGGAAATTTAAGTAAGTGCTTGTTCTGGCCATAAGATATAATTAGTCAAAGGTCGTCAGTCATAAGTCCGAAGTTCTAAGTCCGGAGTTCTAAGTCCGAAGGGTTTTTATAGCCCCTGGTTTTAGCCTAGGGTTATTATTCAGAAACTAGACGCAATGTATTGCGTCTCTACAAGCAAGACCAAATAGTCAAAATGCGAATAAACAAGAAGCGTTAAAAACGCTACCTTTGGCAATCCTCCAAGGTTTGCCAAAGGTAAGGGAGGGGGTAGACGCGATTATCTCGCCTCTACAATCCCCCTAAATTCTTAACTCTTAACTCTTAGTTCTTAACTCCCTATTCTATTCCACTTTCATCACCCCATTCATAATTCGCCAGTGTCCCGGGAAGGTACACAAGAAGGGATAGTTGCCTGGGATACTCGGTGCCTTGAAGACCACTTTTACTCGACCATCTGAATCAACCAATGGTGTATAGGCCAGCACTTCTGGCATCGATGGGATGTAATTTTTTGCTACTCCATCAGCCGCCGTGATCATTTTATCCGCCGCCAAACCGATTTTTTCTTGGCTACCCATTGTTCCTAAAACCCAGTTGTGCTGCATCGCATCCACGTTTTCAAATATCAATTCCACCGTCGCCCCAGCCGGAACCTTGAATTCTGCCGGGCTGAATTTCATCGCTTCCTTGATTGTTTGAATCGTAATTTTAACGACAGGCCCTTTGGCTCCTGTACTTGGAATATCCAATTTCCAAGCATTCGCCAAACGCTCCCACATCTCCACGTCTTGTGGACGAAGCACCTTGACTAAGTCCATAAAATAAGTCATGTTCGCGGCATTTAATTCTGCTGCACGTTTCGTATTCCATGTGCCCGCGGCTCCTTTCAACGCAACTCCCATCGCCATACTCTCCGGATTTCTAATTAATCGTAAATGATCTACGACTTGATTTCCTGACCACTCCGTTGCTCCTGCACGGAAGATTTTCTCCACCATGTAACTCGACAAGGTCGCCGTGTTGTTCACCGTGATTGCTTGCTTAAATGCATTGTTTCCACGATTGGATTCCGAAATACTCGCTTTCGGATCTAAAGCAATTTCCATCGTGTAATTGCCCGGGTTTTCAGCAGTCCAACCTAAATTACCCGTCCAAGGGCCATTGTTATTTTTTACAATTGAAATCGTTTCTCCTGGAGCAATACCATCTTTGAAGGTATAAGATTCCAAATCTACCCGACTCCCCATGCCCTCAATTTTTATGGCTAATGGCACCGGAATTTCTTTGGCTAATGCCTGATTTCCGCGGTTTTTCACACGAACAACGAAGCTAGCCCCTTCACGCAATTTAAAGTTGCCCCCCTTCACTTGAATCTCTTCGATGACCAAGTCGATCCCGTTTGTAGTTCCTTCCACCGACGGATTTTTTAAATCTTTCGCGAGTTTTTCGGCCACCGCCTGTGCAGATTTGGCGCCTTCCGTGCGGATGATGCCTTCAATGCGTTTTTGATGGGCCGACATCGCCCAAGCCGACAAAGCGTCTGGAATCCAACGGTCTTGGTTGCGCTGATTTGCCTCAATTTTCTTCATGACTGCTGCATCAATTGCGGGACTACTCGGCATTTCACTAAGTGCCAAAATGCTGTTCATAACAACGAGTGAATCCCGGTCATTCAATAGATTTTTAGCTAAAATCATTTTGGCAGAGGCCTCAGTCCGAGGCAATACCTGAACGGCTTGTTTACGAACCGCTGCACTTCGATGACTTAAGGCTTTCGCCACAGTTTCAATAGGCAATGCGCCCAATCCTTCTAAGGTCCGAAGCGCATGGATAGCTCCTGGTGCTAGCCCGATTTCGTCCGTTGGGGCACTGGATACTAAGGCAATTAAGGCAGGTACGACATCTTTATTTCCTCGCTCAACCAATAAGCGTTGGGCCGTCAAACGCCAGAATAAATTGTTGTTTGAAAGCGCTTTCACACATCCGGCCGGGGTGCTCAAATCTACTGGCGTGTAGGCCGGCGCCTTGTTATAGCCCACCCGGTAAATACGCCCATGTGTGTAGTCGCGTAAATCTGTATCATAGGCATTTCCTGTACCATTTTTAAATCCTTGTGGAACGGGATTGTGCTGAATGATAAACGAATACCAGTCGGCAACCCAAACAGCCCCATCCGGACCTACTTGTGCAAAAACAGGCGAAACCCATTCGTCGGCCCCAGCTAATAAATTAAAGGCCTCCTGATCACTGAAATCAGTTCCTTTGGCCACTTGTTTGTTCTGGTGAATCACGTGCCCTGTCGGTTCCGAAACGAATGCGATTTGATTCCAATAGTTTTTCGGGAAGGCTCTCGCCGTATAAAAATTATGACCAGCCGCTGCCGTAAATCCGCCAAAAACGTCCACTTGGCGTACTTTTTGAGTGATCGTTCGCATGTCTTTGTGGGTGTCCGTGTTTTTGGAACCATTCAAGGACATCGGTGCATGCCAAATATTGCGATGCGGAATCGGCATGTACCAACCATGCGCATTGTTGGCCGTCGAACCGAACACATCTCCAGCCTCATTGAAATCAAATCCCCACGTATTATTCGAAGTCGTGGTCATGTGTTCCATCTTCGACCCATCGGGTTTGAAGCGGAAGAATGCCTGTGCAAATTGCAAGGAATCTGTGCCTACTTTGCCTTTGAAACCAGAATATCCAATACATCCCCAAATCCAGTTATCAAATCCATAATGTAAATTCGACGGACCGGCATGAGTGTCCCCTGTCCCAAATCCCGTAAACATAATCTTGCGTTCATCTGCCTTGTCGTCCCCATCGGTATCCTTTAAAAAGAGCATATTGGGGGCCTGCGAAATGATCATTCCTCCATTCGCAAATACCATGCCAGTAGGAATACTCAAATTGTCTGCCCATTTGGTAAATTTATCCGCTTTCCCATCTTGGTTGGTATCTTCACAAAGTAGGACATAATCGCCTCCTCCCGTTTCCTTGCGTTCATTGGGATAGTCTTTGGTAATCAAAACATATAAACGGCCCTTGTGATCCCAAGCCATCGCGATGGGGTGCATCACATTCGGTTCTGCAGCGAATAATTGCAAATTAAAGTCCACTGGAACTTGGATGAATTTTGCAGATTCCTCCGGGCTCAAAGGCAATTGTTGCAATTGTGGGCCGTCGCGCTTCTCATAATTCGGTAAGTGGGCCTCGCGGTATTTCAACGTAGGCAAGTTAAGCGCCGCTAAAATCGCACGTTTTTCAGTACCCACTGCATGTAAAATTCCTTGGACAATCAAGTCCTGAAAACCCGTGGTGTTCCAAGTCCGTTCGTCATGCCCATAGGCTGTATAAAAAACATTTCCTTTGCCATACGTGCGCGTCCAAGTATAAGGTTCAGAGGTTACACCTGGCTTATCTTTTGCCTGTTCAGGTCCTAAAATTCGGCTCTGCCAAATCTGATTATCGGCTTGCAATTGGCTATGTAAATAGGTCTCGTCAACTGTCTTAATCTGCACGTTCGTATTCGCCACATTATTGACACGAATTGAATCCATGCCATGTCGCCAAAACTGTCCGCCCACCATTTTCACGAATTCCTTCGAATTCCGGAAGTTGAACGAGGCACAGTGAATCGCCACCAAACCATGGCCACTGGCTACGTAGCCCAACAAGGCTTTTTCGCTTGTCGCGGGAATCGAATCATGATTTGCGTAGATGATCAAGGCATCGAATTTGTTCAAATAAGTAGGATTCAAATCCTTCAATGATTCAGTGTAGGTGATGTTCATCCCTTTGACACCGATGGCCGACTGCAATGCTGGCAGGCGGTCGAAGGGTTTGTGATGCCCCTTATCTCCTAAAAACAAGAGTTCGAGTCGGCGCCCGGTTTGGGCATGTATCGTGATTTGAGACAATAAAAGGCAGGCAATCAGGAATAAACGCATGGTTTAAAATTTAGGTATTTCAATGATTTTTCCACCCTGAAGGGCAGATTCGTGAGCTAATATGCCCACAGAAGTCCAGTTGGCCGATTGCGGTGCATTCGGGAATGGATCGCGATCCACGGCAAGGGCTTGTAAGAATTCGTTGACCAAATGGGGGTGAGAGCCACCGTGTCCGCCACCTTGGGTGAAAGATAAGTGTGTATTTTCATCCTCGTCGTACACACCTTTGGTAGTAAATCGTTGGATTTCTTCCGGTAAATAATGTGCGAAATCAGGAGTAGGAACTTTAGAGGGAATTTCCGGCTCCGGTTTTTTGGCCGTGTGCATCACCAATTCTTCTCCTTCAATGAGTGGCCACTCCACGGATTTTTTGGAACCGTACACCTCAAAACTTTCGCGGTATTGTCGGGCTACGTCAAACAATGAACGATACACCATGGCGCTTAAATCCGAATCGCGGAATTTGATATGCGCGGATTCCACGGCGAATGGGGAATTGTAATGTCTGATGAGCTCTTCTCGAATGGTACCTGAACCAAAACAGGACACATATTCCGCTTCCAAACGCAATAAACCAGCTACGGGACCTACGCAGTGCGTCGCATAGTGCATCGGTGGCAAACCCGGCCAATAATCCGGCCAGCCATCCATGTCTTGTTGGTGAGAGGCTTTCAAGAATTGAATTTTCCCTAATTCGCCCTTCTCATAAAGTTCTTTGATGTATAAAAATTCACGGGCATAGACCACGGTTTCCATCATCATGTATTTTTTTCCATTCCGCTTGCTCGCTTCGACGATGGCCTTGCATTCTTCTACAGTGGTTGCCATCGGAACGGTACATGCGACATGCTTGCCTGCATTGAGCGCCTTCAGGGTTTGTTCCGCATGCAGGTGAATGGGGGAGTTGATGTGTACGACATCAACATTTGGATCCTGAATTAATTTTTCAAAATCGGTGTAGCGATTTTCAATCCCATAAGCCTCCCCAATCGAGTTCAGCTTTTCCTCGTTTCGTTGGCAAATGGCATACATATTCGCCAAGGGGTGTTTCAAATAAATGGGGATGAATTCGGCGCCAAATCCCAGGCCGACGATGGCTACGTTGTATTTTTTCATAGGTTTAGTATATGTTTTGATGCGCTGGGCGCGTCATTTCCCCAGGTTAAAACCTGGGGTTATCAGTTTTTTCTATAACCCTAGGCTTCAGCCTAGGGAGTTCAAATGCTGATACGATTTCTCGATCAGCTCTCGTTCATTTTCAAACATTTTACGCCAAATATGGGCTGCAGGAAGTTTGATCCCGAAGGATTCCACGACAATCCAGCCTTGGTAATTCAATTCTGCAAGTGTAAGTAAAATGTTGGAAATATCTACCTGCCCTTCACCTAATATTCCACGCGTACTCTCTGAAATTTGGACATGTGGCGTATGGTCGGCGATGCGTTTAAGGGCATCGGTGGTGTTTTTTTCTTCGATGTTCGCGTGAAATGTATCAAACATGATTTTTACCTGCGGGTGATTTATTTTTTTCACCAAAGCGCATAATTCATCCGCACAGGAAACCAAATAGCTTTCGAAGCGATTGAGGTATTCGAGGCAAATAATGATATTTTTTTCGGCGGCATAGTTGGCCGCTTCCCGAATCCCCTCTACGGCCCAGTTCATCTCCTGTTCGGTGGCGGGCTTCCCAGAGAAAACGCCAAGCGCGGAGTGGATAGGCCCAGAAATGTAGGGTGAACCTAAAAATGCTGCTATGTCAATAGTCGATTTGATGTAGTTCAATCCCGCATGTCGAATGGCGGGGTCTGGCGAAATAAGGTTTTCCGCGGGTCCAGCAATGCCACAGGCAAATAGCTGTAAACCAAGCCTGTCGGCCTCTTGTTTCCAAGGCCCCCAATGTGCTAAATCTGTATTGAATATGGGTATTTCGATGCCTTGATAGCCGGTTTCGGCGATGAAGGGAAGTTCGGCTAATACGTTTTGATCCATCTCCGGCCCGTAGACGAGCAGGTTCATTGCGATGGGGTTTTTCATGTTTTAATAGGTTTGCAAAGCAAGATAGTAAAAATCGAATTTAGAACTAAGAGTTAAGAACTAAGATGTTAGTTGGAAGGTTGTTTTTTATCCCTAGGCTTCAGCCTAGGGTTCCCCAGGTTAAAACCTGGGGTTATACCACCCTTACCTTTGGCAAACCTTGGAGGATTGCCAAAGGTAGTGTTTTTAGGGCAGTGTGCTTATTCGATTTTCGACTATTAGTTGGGGCCTGTAGAGACGCAATACTTTGCGTCTAGTCCCAGATTTATAACCCTAGGCTTCAGCCTAGGGTTCCCCAGACTGAAGTCTGGGGCTATAATAAAGTCAGACGCGAGACCTCGCGTCTCTACTTGCGCTTCAAAAACGGCTGAACCATCACCGTCAGGACCAACAAAGCCGTGCCCCAATAAAAACCCGGGGACATGACCTCTCTTTGGCCGAAAATAAGGACGGCTAGCAAGATGCCATAAACGGGCTCTAGCGTAATTACCAAGTTGATTGAGAACACAGAGAAGACCTTGTACAAATGTATCGTCTCCGTATAGGCATATACGGTACATACCACCGCGAGGATTCCGATCCACAGCCAGTCCCAATCCAACGGAATATAGCCCTGTCCCCCTTCCATGAATCCATAGGCCCAAACCAATCCCGTCATCACGCCCGCCGCCGTCATTTCATAAGCAGTAATCAACTTCGGGTCATGTGTATGGGTGAAATTTCCATTGATAACCGAAAATAAGGCTCCGAAAAAACCGGCACCTATCCCCATCAGCAGCCCAAGACCCTGCGCTTGTTGGACCGAAAAAATAATCCCCAGGGCCACAATCACCAAAATCCCGAGGAATACTTCCTCCCACGAAATCTTTGTCTTTTTCGCAATGGGTTCCATCACCGACGTCCAAAAGGTTTGTGTGGATAAACCCGCTAAACACATCGCAACCGTACTGACTTTGGCAGCCCCAAAAAACAATAACCAATGTAATGAAATGAAAACACCATTCAGGAGCCAGATGCTAAGGACTTTTTGGCTGATGCGAAAAGAAGATTTGGAATAATAAAGAATCCCTACTAATCCCAAGGCCGCAATCACGCATCGAAAAAAGACGATGGTCAGCGCATTCGCCGACGAGGCATTGCCCAAGATTGCTGTGAATGCATACAGGACCACAATGAAATGGATCTTTAAGTAATCCAACAAGCGTGGGGCCGACTTCATCTAACGAGGAATAGTATAATATAATCCGAGGCCTACGCCCGAAAAGACAAGGTTGGGCAGCCAAACCGCTAGCATCGGAGGCATGCCGCCGCCCTCCGCAATGCCCTTGCTCATCATGAAAAACAAGATGTACACAAAGGCCAAACTAAAGCCCAAGGCAATCTGAAATCCCACACCGCCACGCGCCTTCCGAGCAGAAACCAGGAAGCCAATAACCGTCAAAATGATAATCGAAAAGGGATTTGCAAATCGTAAATATTTTTCGATTAAAAACACCTCGATGCCATCCGCTCCCCGCGATCGAACTAAATTGATGTGACGGTTTAATTCCGGCAAGGTAAAGGTCTCATGCAACAAGTGCTTATTCTGAAAATCTTTTGGCAAAAGATTTAAGGTCGTATCAATCTTCGTCCCATAAACAAGCCCATTTCCGCCAGCCGTAAAAGTCCGAATCCGGTAGTCATGTATCGTCCACTTCTTAGCCACCGAATCCCAGGTTAGGCGGTCCGACATTAATTTTTGCTTGATTTCATTGTTGGAAATTCGCTCTAAACTGAAACGATAACCCGTGTTGGAGCTGTTGTCATAGCTCTCGATGTAGGCATAAACATCGGGGGAAATCTTAATATGTACATCCCGCTTGTCGAAAAAATAGGTCCCATTGATGTATTCATGTTCAAAAGGAACACGAATTTTATTGGCATTTGGGACGACCCAGCCAATCATTAGAAAAGTCCCCAGGGCAACAATGGATGACCCGATTAAATAAGGCCGCATCAAACGGGTAAAACTAACACCTGAACTAAGTATGGCGATGATTTCGGTTTTGGCAGCCATGCTGGCCGTAAAAAATACGGTCGCAATAAAGACCATCAAAGGGCTGATGTAATTTGCCCAATAAGGGATAAAATTCAAATAATAGTCGAAAATGATGGCACGCATGGGTGCCTCTTTCCGGATAAAATCATCGATTTTCTCTGTATAATCAATCACCATCACGATTAATACAATAAGAAAAACCGCAAAGACATAAGTCTTCATGAATTTTTTTAGAATGTATAAATCGAGAATCTTCATTAGTTGTTCGGCCGATATTTCACTCCGGAAAATAAATGGATGAAAATAACACGCGCAGCCCGGTAATTGAAAGGTACAAGCAACAAGGAAATCACTGTAATGGGAACTACATAGCCCATTGCATCCGGGTCATTAAATAAATTGTAAATGACGATTCCGCCTATGACCATGATTCCCACAGTAATCGCATACGAAATGTACATAGCACCAAAAAAGAAACCCGGCTCAACCTCATAGCGCATCCCACACTCCGAACAATTTTCTTCCATTTGGGAAAAATTGAACACATTCCACCATTTGAATTTAAACAATCGGCCCTCATGACATTGAGGACAACGGGCGTTAACGGCAGCTTGTAATTTGGAAGAATTTGACATATTCGTATGGTTTTGGAGCCCCAAAGGTAAAGAAAAATTGAGGATTATTCGTAACAAAGGTCTCGTTCCGAGGGCTTTTCGTATCTTTGTGGCAAACTAAAACTTATCATCAGATGTATTCTATTGTTTCAACCGTTCACATTGTACTATTTGTTCTTGTGTTCATTTTAGGTATCAATGTGATTGCCCGCGCCCTTCGTGGTCGCTCAAATAATTCCTTGTTTACGGAATCAGATCGCAAAGCAGGATTATTCTTTATGATTTCCCTGCATACCCAATTGCTCATCGGTTTGGCTTTATATTTCTTCTTAAGCCCAATTACTGCAGCTGCTTTAGCTGATTTTGGCGCAGCGATGAAAGATCCATCGACGCGTTTAATCGCTGTGGAGCATATTACGGTTAATATTCTTGCAATTGTTTTAGCAACGGTGAATAATGCCAAAAACAAGAAGGCCATCGCTGATGCAGCAAAACATAAAAATGCCTTGATCTTTACTGCGATTGCGCTTGTATTGATTTTAAGTCGCATTCCTTGGAAGCTTTTATTTTAATTTGAATGAAGAATAAGTGCATTTTCTTGGATCGCGACGGCGTTCTGAATGTTGACCGTGTGGATTATGTGTACCGAATGGAGGAGTTTATTATTCCGCCGGGAGTTGGAGAGGCTTTGCGTGCATTAAAAGACGCCGGTTATTTGCTGGTGATTATCACCAATCAGAGTGGTATCGCGAAAGGTGTTTACAAACGTGAGGATGTCTTCATGATTCACCAAGCCATTCAAGATGGAACCGGTGTCGCATTGGATGATATCTATTTTTGTCCCTACCATGAAAAGTTCGATAGCCATTCCTTGACCCGAAAGCCTGGATCGTTAATGATCGAAAAAGCGGCCGCAAAATATGAAGTGGACATGGATGCCTCCTGGATGGTGGGCGACCACGAACGCGATATTACCGCAGGGACGCGTGCCGGTTTACGTTCGATTCGTTTAGCTCCGCAAGGAACTGAAACGAAAGCAACACATTTAGTGGATGATTTATTAGCCGCCTCAAAAATTATATTAGCATGAACAAGGTCTATTTAAGCGATGCAGGTCCCAAAGTTTCACCAGCCATTTATGGTTTTTGGCGCTGGGAAGAAGGAAAAGGTGACATGGAAAAAATTGTCAACTTGTGTTTGGAATTAGGGGTTAATACCTTTGATCATGCCGACCGCTATGGAAATTATACCTGCGAAAAGCGTTTTGGCGAGGTTATGGCCAAGCAATCTTTCAAGCGTTCCGATGTTGTTTTATTCTCTAAATGTGGCGTGAATACCCCTCCCTTGTACCGCGTTAAGCACATAAATACCTCGGCTGAACACATCACGCTTTCCGTGGAAAACTCCTTGCGTAATCTGCAAACGGATTACCTGGATGTGTTTTTGTTGGATCAATTAGATCCACTCTCGGATTTGGAATCAACGGCTTTGGCCTTGGAAAAATTGAAGTCATCCGGAAAGGTGAAGAACATTGGGGTCTCGAATTTTACGGTTCACCAGCACCAATTACTGGTGTCATATTTGAACATTCCTGTCGTATCTAATCACATCGACCTGAACTTGTTGAACACTTCAGCCTTAGATAATGGTGCGATTGACTACATCAAGCAAAAATACATGCGTCCCCTAGCAACGTCTCCGTTAGCGGGTGGACGGATTGAAAATGGTACCGATGAACTAGCTTTGAAGGTGCGCAAAAAATTACTAGAGGTTGCCGCGCGTTACGATGCGAACATCGAGTCGATCGCCGTTGCCTGGTTGGTGAAATTAGGCGCCTTGCCTTTGATCGGAACCCTCGAAGAGAACCGCATTCGCAACATTGTGAATTCCTTTCAAATCAATTTAAGTCACGAAGACTGGTATGAGCTTTACCATGCGACGAAACCGATTTCATCCTTACAAGATTAATCATAGCCCCAGCATTTCCTGGGGCTTTTTTATGTTGAAGGCATTTGGATTCTTAACCCCAATGGCAACATGAGGATAAAAAATCCAACAGACCAAATGGGCAATCCCGCCAGCCATAATCCCGTTCCCAATACCAATAAATAGACCGGATAGCTAAACAACAAAGTCGCAAAAAGGACGGAATCGTAAAAGACTGTTCCTTTTGTTTTTTTGTCCACGTATGATTGAATCAAGCGGTATAAGGGAAAATTTAGGTAGTAAAACAAACTCTTTTTAATGCAGATTTGCTTCGTGGGCATATGAATTAAATGCCCCATTTGTTCGAAGACAGATGCATTAAAATCCAAGCGATGTTTTGCGTGTTCTAAGGCCGGCGTGTTTTCGAATTCCTCCACATGGATTTCCACAACCTTCCCGAAAGCCTTGAAATCGTTGTAGGCAATGCCCACCACATGAATCATAGGATATATGCCGCGTTGTTGGGCGGCTTCCAAGATTCGAGTTGCCCCTTTTTTAAAGGGCTGCAGCTCATGGGTCAATAAGCATATTCCTTCGATGAAGATTAATATGCCCCCGCCCTTTTGTAATATGTCCACGGATGTTTCGAATGTGTTTGCGTTTAGATGCAAATGTTCCCGCCCTTCGCGAGCCCGGTGAATCGGGATGATCCCCATGGACCGCAATAAAAAGCCAAAAATTGGATTGCGAAATACATCTCCTCGAGCGAGAAAGTGCATTTTTCTTGGGTAATAGGCTCCTAAGATAATGGCATCCAAAAACGAATCGGGGTGGTTTGCGACGACCAACAAAGCTCCTTTTTTTGCCAGGAGGCTTTTATTGCGAATGTGCACCTTTGGACAGAAGATCCAAAGGCCGAGTCGGACAAATAATTTTAGGATGACAAGCAAAATTTCAATATTTTGAGCAAGGTTTAAAATTTAATGGATGCAAGCAAGTTTTCTCTCGATCTATCTCATGCCCATGGCCATTGCCATCATCATGGTAGGATTGGGCTTATCTTTAACCCTTGCCGACTTCAAACGTATTTTTGAATTTCCCAAAGCCGTGCTTATCGGGTTAATCACCCAAATGCTCCTCTTGCCTGCCATTTGTTTGGTGATTGCGGATTACTTCCAACTAGAACCCGCCTTGGCCGTTGGCCTCATGCTTTTAGCCGCTGCACCCGGTGGCCCCTCCGCAAATTTATACAGCCATATAGCGGGAGGTGATGTCGCATTGAATGTGACGTTGACCGCTTTGAATAGTGTCATGTCAATTTTTTCACTTGCGTGGATTGTCAATTTCTCCTTAGCCTATTTCATGCAAGCGGAGGCTTATGTGCCCTTGCAGTTTCAAAAGGTCATGGAGGTCTGTGCGATGATTATTACGCCCATCAGTTTGGGGATGTGGATTCGGTATCGTTTTCCTTCTTTTGCACAAGGCATGGAGGGGAAGGTCAAACTATTATCAGGCTTGTTTTTGGCCCTGTTAATCATCCTGGCTGGCCTGAAGGAAATCGATCATTTGATGCATGATATACGCTCCGTGGGAATGGCCGCACTAACGTTTAACCTAACTTGTTTGTTCGTTGGTTATTTTCTCCCGCGGCTCTTTCGACTACCACCTAAACAAGCGGTCGCCATTTCGATGGAGGTGGGGATTCACAATGGGTCCTTGGCCATTTACATTGCCTTGAGCATCTTGAACAACGGTGCAATGACCATTCCCGCGGTGGTTTATAGTTTAATTATGTTTATTACGGCTGCAATTTTTGCTTTTTTTGCTCAAAAAAAACAGGCCTCCTAAGTTTTTCGTACTTTTGTGGCCATGAAAAATTTAGTATTCTTACCCCTCCTTTTTGTAGTTAGTTCTTTAATTGCCCAAAATCCCGCGCAGCCGATTGAAGTAATGCTTAGCCCTGATCGCGCGAATTTTTTGATGCTGGTTAGTCGGCCTATCGATGCAGCTGGAAAATTTGGCTTCTTTAATGTGACAGTGGGAGAGGCAGATTACAAGGGCACTCCTTCTGAAACAGAAATCATTGTTTCTAATTCGATTACCTATGATTTAGGAAAAGGATTTAGTGTGGCCCCAGGCCTGCAGTGGCATAATAAAGTGGGATTTGTTCCAAACTTCGGCTTGCAGTATGTTAAGGCAAGCCCCGATTATTTATTCGTCCTTTATCCTGCACTCGATTTGCTTCCGGGTTATGCCGTAGAAACGGTTGCCTTAGCGGAGTATAAGCCCAAAATAAATAGCCATGTACGCTTATACACGCGTTTGCAAGGTTTATTAGTTCAAGACATCGAACAAGGGACACATGCGCGCAGTGGGATAAACGTCCGTGCAGGCTTGACTTTTGGAAAATTAACGCTAGGTTTGGGTTCGAATTTGGATGCCTATGGGCCTGAAAAATTCGAAAAATCGAACCACGGATTATTTTTTCAAATGCGCTTATGATCAACAAGCTAGCTATTCAATTGCGTGAAATGCAGGACCTGTCGGAACGCTGGGAGGAGAAAAATTTGGCTATTTCAGCAGAAAGCGTAGGCTGGCATTTGTTACATAACCTGTACATTATCAATGGGGTGGTAGCCCAATTAGCGGCATCGACACCATCTGAATATGTGCCCAAGCACACTTTTTTCAAATATTATTTGTTCGTATTCAAGAAAATTCCACGCGGAAAGATCCGTGCGCCTAAGGTGGTTGTTCCCCAAAACATCTCGAAAGAGAAATTGGATTTAGAGCTAGACAAGGCAAGCCTAAGCGTTTTGAATTTGTTAAATCAGTCCCCTAAGCAATATTTCACGCATCCGTTTTTAGGGGACTTACGAACGAAAATGACCGCTCGTTTTTTGTGGATTCACACGGAACATCATTTGAAAATTGTAAGGGAAATCCTTAACTAATTTCAATTCCGAAATCGCTCAATAATCCAGCTAATCCCTCTTGGGAAAATTTGGCTTTCTTCAATCGATTAATCGTGGGGGAAATGCGGTAATTGTACGCAGTTCGAAAATCAGCCTTTTCTAAATTCGTGCGATCAAACAAAGCACCAGCCAAATCGCATTCCTCAAATTTTACCCCACTGCAATTTGCCTCCGTAAAGTCGACTTCCTGTAAACTACATGTTTGGAATGTAGAACCCTTCCCATTTACCTGGTAAAAGGAGGATAAATTCAGCACGCAGGTCTTGAAATGAACTTCAAACAGGAATGGATTGCAGGCCTCGAAACGCAAGCCTTGCATTTTACAGCTTTGGAAATAGACCTTTTGAAAGGAAGCGGCACTCAATTTGATAAGACTTAGATTACAGTCCTCAAATCGACAATCCACCAATTGAATATTTTTAAAATCAGCCGATTCAAAATCGCATTTACGAAATGTGCAGGCCTCATATTCACCCCATGGGAGTTCTTTTAAGTGCTCAAACACCTGGTCTGAGTTATAGGGTTTTTCCATTTGGTAAAATTAGTATAATTGAGAAAAATAAATCACTTTTACGGACAAACCTATACAAGATGAAACAGACATTACTCGCTTTTGCGTTTCTTTTAACGCTCCCTGCTTTTGCTCAAAAATTATACACCTATCCTTTAGGTGTGCAGGCCTATACCTTCCGGAATCATTTTCCGAAGAGTACGGAAAACACACTGGATATCATTCAAAAAATGGGTATCACTGAGTTAGAAGGTGGAGCTACCAAAGGCTATACGCCAGAACAATTCAAACAAATGTGCTCCGCACGAGGCATCAGTATTCCTTCCACTGGGATTAGTTTTGACGAATTAGCGAACCCCATGGAGGCAGTCAGTCGGGCCAAAGCTTTAGGTTCCAAATTCATCATGTGTGCTTGGATTCCTCATAAAGGAACGGAATTTACACTAGCTGATGCGCAAAAGGCCGTGGAGCTTTTCAACAGCGCAGGCAAGATTTTCAAGGAAAATGGAATCACTTTTTGCTACCATGATCATGGATATGAATTCCAAAAGTATGAAGACGGAACCTTGATGGATTACATCATAAAAAACACCAATCCAGCCTACGTGTCTTTTGAAATGGATGTGTTGTGGACGATGCATGGCGGAGGGGCTAACATGCCAGTAAAATTATTGAAAAAATACCCGAACCGCTGGAAATTGATGCACGTAAAAGATTTGCGGAAAGGGGTGGTAGGCAATTTAACGGGTGGTACTCCTGCTGAGAATGATGTTCCCGTAGGAACGGGCCAAGGGAACTGGAAAAAAATCATCACTTTAGCAAAAAAGAATGGTATTGAACATTGTTTCATCGAAGATGAAAGTAATCAGGAACTGGAATTTGTTCCAAGAAGTATCGAATTTTTGAAAAACTTGTAATTTATTCCCGTATTTTTGGTAGGTGGCTCATTTGGGCCACCTATTTTTATGCCCTTATGAAAAAAATTTCCTTCCTTTTACTCCTCAGTATCGCAGTTTTTGCTCAAGAAAAACATCGTCCTCAATTGCATTTTACTCCCGCAAGCATGTGGATGAATGACCCTAATGGGATGTTTTATGCGAACGGAACCTATCATTTATATTACCAATACTACCCCAAAAGTACAGTTTGGGGACCCATGCACTGGGGCCATGCGACGAGTAAAGATTTGATGCATTGGGAACATCAGCCCATAGCACTTTATCCAGATAGTTTGGGTATGATTTTTTCTGGGTCTGCCGTGATCGACCATCAAAATACCTCAGGATTAGGACGAAATGGACACGCTCCAGTGGTTGCGATTTATACCAGCCACAACATGGATTGGGAGAAGGCCGGTCGGATTGATCGCGAGAGCCAAAGCATCGCCTACAGCTTAGACGGAGGTCAGACCTTCTCAAAATTTGTCGGAAACCCCGTCATCAAAAATCCTGGAATCGCTGATTTTCGAGACCCCAATGTTTCCTGGTATGCCCCAGGTAAGAAATGGATCATGGCCCTAGCGACGCAGGATCGTGAGACTTTTTATTCTTCCCCGGACTTGAAAAATTGGACGAAGGAAAGTGAGTTTGGTGCCAAATTTGGCGCGCATGGTGGGGTTTGGGAATGCCCCGACTTGTTTTCGATGCAGGTGGATGGCAAGACCAAATGGGTTTTGATTGTTAATATTAATCCGGGCGCACCCAATGGTGGCTCAGGAGCACAATACTTTGTAGGGGATTTTGATGGACATCAATTCATTCCACAAGACGAAGAAACGCGCTGGATTGATTATGGGCGCGATAATTATGCCGGAGTGACCTTCCACGAAACAGGCGATAAGCGCATTTTCATGGGTTGGATGTCCAACTGGGATTATGCGACAGTCGTTCCTACAGCTTCTTGGCGTAGTGCAAATACCTTAGCTCGTGATTTAACATTGAAAAATATTGCTGGGAAATATATTCTTGCTTCCATGCCCGTTGCTGCGGTTTCTGACTATGCTATGAAAGCGCAGACAATTAAGTCAAACAAGCGCATTCAATTGCCAACAGCACTTCAACGGCTATCCGGGAAATTACCCGTTCAAGATTTTTCCATTACCTTATCGAATACAAAAGGAGAAAAGGTAATCATCGGATTTGAGGCAGCCAGCAATCGGTATTTTGTTGATCGGGATGCTTCCGGGGATTTAGGTTTTAGTAATAAATTTGCGGGAAAGACCTATGCTCCCCGACTATCAAAATCAGATTCAATTGATTTTACGCTGATAACGGATGTGGCTTCGGCAGAGTTCTTTGCGGATGGTGGCTTATCCGTTTTGACGACGATTTATTTTCCTTCTTGGCCCTTTAAAAATTTGAAAATTTCAGCCGCCAAAGGCCTTCCATTTTTGTTGGAAGACCTAAAGCCATCCATGTAATTATTTTAATATAGGTGCCAAAGCCTTCAAACGACCATCGATTTTTGTTTCGTCGATGGTCAGGCCTAGAATCTTGCCAACGAGCGGATAGACATTCACATTTTCGAAAGCGGCTATTTTTAAGCCGGCCTTGAATGCAGGTCCCCATGCCTGAAAACTTGCTTGCATGTCGGGACGATGGTTATCAAAACCATGCTTCCCAGGGTAGGGTTTCCGTGGACTGAAGTTGAAGATATTCGGATGATTCGGTACGAGTAATATATCTCCCAAACGGTTGAAATAATCGTCGGCCTTTCGATAATGCCAATGTGCCGGAGTTTCATCCAACAAATAGGTCTGGAAAGCGGTTTGTTTTCTCAGTTCTTTGAGGACTCCCGGAACGGAAGCTTGATTTTTTGCATAAACCTGTACGAGGGCATCTCCTGCGGGCACACGAAATGCGGCCGTATCTAAAACTGCGGGTCTGCCTAAGGTTTGTTCCGTGTTGATGGTTGTCATCCCGTGGTCTGAAACGAATACGTAGTTGATGGGTAATTGCAAGGGATCCAACGCGGCTTGTAATTTGGCGATACTCTCATCCACAAAATGTACCGCATCGCCTACTCGAGGATCCTCCGGCCCAAAACTATGTGCATCATGATCTACCTGTGGGAAATAGAACGTAATGAGATGTGGTCGTTTAGCCGCAGGCATTGACAACCAATCCTTCACAGCCTGGATGCGCTGTTCAATGGGAATGTTCTCATTGTAGGTATAAAGATAGGTCGGCCGAATGCCCTGAATATCTGCCTCGGAAGCAACCCAATAAAAACTAGCGCTCAACATTCCTTGCTGCTCGGCCAGCACCCAGAGTGGAGTGCCGCCATACCATTTCCCCTCCGCAACCATCTTTTTATTCCCCATGCTGTACTCAGTACCCGTATTCACATCGAAATAGCGGTTATTCACCAACCCATGGTGGGCGGGATAAAGTCCCGTAACAATGCTGAAATGATTTGGAAAAGTAAGTGTGGGATAAGACGGAATCATGGCCTCAGCCTTCACGCCTTTGGCCTCTCTACTTTGCAAAAATTTTGCGGCATATTTCACGGAAAAATCCGAACGAAATCCATCTGCGGAGATTAAAATCACATAAGGCTTGGCTTGTTGGGCCGCGGAATTGCTTCTTCCAGCCTGAATGATTTGTGTTGTATCCTGCCCTAAACTAGTGAAGCATAGTAATATGGATAGGATGAAGTAATTGACGAAACGCATGTCGTTGAATTTAGCAGTTCAAATTTACAAATTTAGGTCTGCTGAGCAACGAAAAAGCCCCAGGATTTCTGGGGCTTAAGCGTAATTAAGAAATAACGACCTGAGGGATTGCGAGGCTATGAATTTTCGCTTCCCAGGTGGCCAACTCCTCTTTCATGTCTTTCAACGTGGGTAGACTGAGGTCTTGGTAGTAGGCGACGCCGGCCAGCAAGTTATCGCGGAATGTTTTGAGGTAGCGTTCTTGCTTTGTATTCATGGACTCCACGCTTTTTTCCACTTCTTTTTTCAAGTAGTCCACATATAGACTGAGCTCCTTCACAAAAATGTTCGGGCGATAGCGGTTGTTGAGGATATTTGCCCGACCGTAAATATGGTCAACCATTTCTTTCAACGAATATGTTCCTGAAAAATAGGCCAAATTCGGTCCCGGACAGATGGCCACAGAGGTCATGTGGTGTTTCGGTTTGATATTGAAATTTTGCAAAGCCGATGTCCCTAATCCGGTACATAAGCATACTTTTTCTGTTATTTCATCAAAGGCCTTTTGAAATGCCGAAGCTGACAATCCTTGCTCTTCTAGTTGCTTCAACTTCAAATGTTGGTATTTCCGCGATGCCGTACAAATCGGCTTTTCCGTAAATTCCGTATTGGTTGCCAAATATTCCAAGGTACAAGGGCTGCCTGGGCGACCCTTTGCAATGCGCTCTAAACGTTGTTTTTCGGAAGTGCTTTTTCGGAAATTGTTGAAAGGAATTCCAAGTGGAGAAGCATGACTCATGTAGTAATCATTTTCTTCTGCCTCTGCTAAAGCCTTTCGAGTAATAGGGTCCACTTGCGTCGCTTCGGGCACCAGCAAAAAGGGGCTACCCCAACCGGTTCCGTGGGTCTGAAAATGTTCTTTTAAAAGCACATCTTCTGCATGTGTGCCAATTCCCCCTTGCACGGTAACCCGCATTTCCGGGTATTCGAGGTAAACATTTTGACCTTTTTCAGCTAAATTCTTTTGACACATTTCAAACAACTCGCTGATTAAGGCTTGTCGGTTCGTCTTAAAGTCTTCCAAAATAGGACCGATCAAAATGCCGTCGGTTGCAAAGGCGTGGCCGCCACAATTCAAGCCTGACTCAATTCGGAATTCGGAAACCCAAACACCTTTTTTGGCTAAGATTTTGCCTTGTGTAACCGCACTTCGGTAATCACTCACCTTCAGGATAATTTTCTTTTTAAGTTTTCCCGCTGCGTCTGGAAAAAAGTCTGGGAATGCATCCAAATACCCATAAAGCATCGGATTATATCCAGCGGAAAGAATGATGGAAGAACTCAGTTCGCTTTGGGCAAAACCACGCAAAGCGGCTAATGCATCCGCAAATTCCTTTTCGAGCGAATTCCCTTTTTTGTCGTAATTGATTTTATTCACCTTCGACATAATGTTTACGTCGATGGATCCCGCAACAACTTCCTTGCGCAGATTACTTTGTTTGACGCGCTTTTCATTCACGTCATTTTCTGCCAACATCTCCAGGTATGCCTTTTTTTGTGAAGAGCTCTCGGGCAGTAATTCGAAATAGCGTGTGATGTCGGATTCCGGCTCAAATGCTTGATTACGAATGCTTGCTGTTTTATCCTGAACGAGTGTTTGGAGTAAATTCAAGTATGCCGTGATGCGTTTTGCACGGTAATCCTCTTCCGTTTTTTCAATTGGAGTAAAAACAAGGTTGTTTTCCTTGCTGTAGGCTTCGCGCATTTCCTCGACTAAATGGTCGTCGACGATGGATACGACAGAAGAAATACCAAAGGGGCCAACTTTCACAGGCGTATCGATTGTGAAGCCTAATCCCATGACGGGAATGTGAAATGTATGAGCAGCTGTATGTTGCATATTCGTGAAATTGTACAATTTTTCGAATTGCAAAGGTCGGCCGAGAAATTCAAACAAAATATGATTTTTGTCAGGCAAAAAAAAGCACCTCAATTTTTCTTGAGGTGCTTTCTATAGCTGAAAATGAAAAATACTACTTGTATTTCTTTACTCGGGCATCTTGAATAACGCCTTTCCAGTTCATTCCGAAGCCAAAGTCGTAACGATGTCCTTCCGCGTCTAAGTGGCATTCCATGTCAAATGGTACATCTTCCATTTGCTTCTCTACGACTTGCATGCTTGCAGGCATTTGCATCGGAAGGAGTGCTTGTGGCTCCGCTTTTCCGCTGATGATATCCAAAATTGCTTGGTCTTGTACCCCAAAACTCGCTAGGATCGCATCTGCTTTACCCTCGATTTCCGCAAAAACCATTGGATTAGACACGTTGACTGATACGATGACCGGCTTGCCTTGCATTTTTTGGCGTGTTTCTTCGATTAACTCCATGTCGCTTACATTCCGCGTTTTAGCCGTTTTACCTTTATACGAACGGTTCGTGAAATTTTCCAAAGGATCTCCGCCAGCCAAACTTACCGCACGGGCATCATTCGCTACATAGTCACCATATTGCAAGGAAATAGGCACATAGCCATTTCCTCCTTTGGCCACATCTTCTTTGTCATAGCCAATACTCCCTTTCGGATTTTCGATGCATACCAAGGCAAGATCTGCCTCCGCTGGATTATCGGTCACGTTGAAATATTTTCTAACCAATTCCATGTTGATCGGGAAATCATTCGATGCAGGAATAGGGAATCCCAAAAAGTGACGGGATGCAGCGACGAAACGTTTCGGGATATAAATCGTTTTTTTCGTTTGAATAGGCAAGACATTGCCCTTGTTCTTCAAAAGTACGATGGACTGTAATTGTGCTTGAAAACCTGCTTGCATGAATTCAGGCTTGCCCACGGTTGCTTTCGTTGCCTCTGGATTTTGGTATGGATTCTCAAACAGACCTACTTGGAAAATATTGCGCAATAAACGTACCGCAGATTGTTCCATCCGTGCGCGCATGAAGGTCTCTCCATGTTCTTTCACGCCCATGCCGTAGGCATCGATGATGGGTTTCATGTCATTATTTCCACCAAATTGATCGGCTCCAGCCATCAAAATCTTGTAATGGCGCTCCGCCATGTTCAGGTTTTCTACGCCCCAAATTTTTCCATCGACGAAAACATCCATGGCCTTGTGGTCACCGGTTACAAGCCAGTCGGTACATACCACACCATCATAACCATATTGCTTGCGAAGTAAGTCTGTTACCAAATATTTGTTGTAGTTGTTTGCCACATTTTCATTGGTTTGATTCCATGAAATGGTGTAATATGGCATGACCGCCGCGGCCTTTTTGGTTTGGCCCGTTAATTTAAAAGCTCCTTCCGTGAAGGGTATCATGTGTTCTTTGAAGTTATTGCCCGGATAAACAGCATATTTTCCATTCGCATAGTGTGCATCACGGCCGGCTTCACCTGAACCACCACCTGGCCAGTGTTTCACCATCGCATTCACACTGAAGGAACCCCAGTTATCATTTTGGAAACCATTGCAATAGGCCTCCCCCATGGCTGCAGAAAGCTTAGAGCTTTCGCCAAAAGTGCCATCAAAACGGCCCCAGCGGGGTTCTGTGGCGATATCTACCTGTGGAGAAAGTGCTGTAGCAATACCCAAAGCGCGGTATTCTTGAGCCGCAATCCGACCGAATTGTTGGACTAATTCAGGCTTAAATGTCGCCGCCATGCCCAAAGAACTTGGCCACATGGAGATTAATCCGCCGGCTGCTGCATTGAATTCTGCGCGTGCCTGTGTTCCATGACGAGGATCCGTACTGTTGTTGGCCGGAATACCTTTGCCCACTGACTCGCAAAATGCTTGAATTTTATTATTCCATTTTGCTGCATCTTCGGGAGAAGAAACGGTTGTTATCAGGACGTGTCGTAGGTTGTCCTCCTTTAAAAATTTCTTTTGCTGGTCCGTTAATTCACTTGGGTCCATTGACTTCTCATCAAATGGTTTTCCGTTGTAGGTTCCTGCAAAATAGCCATCGGCTCTAGCGGGAACTGCCTGATGACCGGAGTATAACATGAGGCCGGCAATTTCTTGCACGCTCAGTTGCTTGGCTAAATCAGCGGCACGCTCATCCACGGATTTGCGCCAATCCTCATAGATATCGAGTTTGCCGTTTTTGTTTAAATCCTTAAAAGACAGGCCGTCTTTCTTGATGATTTTAATGGTCGAGCTGGTTGAATAACCCAACGTTGGACCTTTTGCTTGTTTGATTTCGGTGTGCTGTGCAAAGGCCGCCGATGAGAGGGCTAAGAAAGCCAATAGTTTTTTCATGATTTAGGGGGTTTTTGCAAATGTAGTAAATTGATACAATAATAAAAGAGCCTATTTGAGGATAATTTTCCAGTCTTTTGTTTGGTTTACTTTGAGCTTTTGGCCTTGAACATAGTGAACGCTGATGCGGTTATCGCCAATCTCGACATTTTCGATGTGGGCCTCTTTCCATGTGGAGGGCATGCGAGGAGCAATCGTTATTTCATGCAAATCCGCGCGGGGCTGTATCCCAAAAAACTGTTCGACGATCGGGACCGCAAAACCAAAAATATTCCATGCTTGTGTCATCATGCCAAAGTCGGGAGAGACCTCGTACATGCTTCCCGGGAGTGCGTAACTAAAGGAGCGTGTTAGTTTTTGAATGTAGTCCAGGGCTTGATCTGGTCTTCCATATTGATTTTCTGCGACGGCCATCACGCCTGTCGGCAGGGTCATCACCGCTCCCGTGTAGGTAAATATTTTAGGGGCTTTGTAAGCCCCCGCATCGCTTCCGGCGGAGGCGTCCCGGTCGATTCCAGTGACAAACAGGCCAAAGGGATTTGTGAATTTCTTCGCTGTTTCAAGTGCTTTGATGGCTTTTTCGGGGTCTGCAAGGCCCATTTCCATCGGGGTATTGACGACCCAATTGTGATGCACGACAAAGGGGCTAGCTTGGTCGCTCGGATGTGCCTCAATCGTTTTTTTTGTTTGTTTTAGTTCTGTTACCGCCCAAGGTTTTTGCAAGGTATCTGCTCGGACAATCGCTTGGTTAATTAATGCGATCGCCTCCCGGTCATGGCTACGGAAGTCGGCATACGACCCGAATTCCGAATTCCAGAAGCGCTCATTTAGCTGGCTTTTCAGTTGTTTGGCTTTCGCTGCATAATCCTTGTGGAGGGCTACGTCTCCTACCATTAGCGCCATTTCAGATGCGTCTTGTAAAGCCTTCTGGGTATAGGATGCCACGTCGATCATTTCGCTATGTAGCCCCTGGATTTCCATCATGCCGGAGCCATCTGGGAAGCCGTTTTGGTCCTTGTCGTTTTCCGTGAGCAGCCATTGTAGGCCTTTTTTGATTGTGGGGAAATAGGTTTTCAATAAACGTTTGTCTCCGGTCCATTGAAATACCTTCCAAACCAAAGAGGCAAATTGCGCCGTTTCATTCAGGTTTCCGGGGTTATATACGGCTCCGTTTGTGGATACTTCGTGGACGATCCGACCATTTTTATTGGCTTTGATGGAGAGTTTATGAATTAAATCAATCGATTGTAGGGTCAAGTCTTTTTGGCCTATCGCGATGGCTCCTTGCAAGGCATATTCACTATCCACCCCAAACCACCAGGGGTAGTCGGGCAGGCCGGCGCTGATGCCCCGACCGATTCCGGGAACATCGCGCGCGAGTCCATCGGTGTTGTATTGCAACCAGGTATAGGCTTCTTGGATTTGTTTGTCTGGAATGGTGATCTTGCTTTTTTCTGCTAATGCATGTAGTCTGGCCCATTTTTGTTGGAATAATAGCTTCCCGTTTTTATGCAGGTTGGCATAGGCTTTTTCGGCTTCGTTTCTTGATTTCGAGGATCCTGCGATGAAGAACTGAATTGTTGTTTTGCCGTTTGCCGGAATTTGAATCGTAAAATTGATCGATTTCGAGATCCCATTTCCGGTTGATGCGAAAGGAATAGGAGCCGCACCAGGGATGCCTTGTTTGTTGGCCCCTACGAACGTGAACCAAGGATTCCCCGCGTCTTTGAATTCCCAATGATCTTTTTCGAATGTTGCTTGATCTTCCCGGTCTTGCATATTTGTTCGTTCGCCTAACCAAGTAGGTCGCAAATCTGATTTTGCTTGGAAAACGAAGGGTGTCGTATGGGCTTGATTGGTATTGTTTTCGATTTCAAATTCAATGATGCATCCTGCGATGCCGTCAGGAACAAATTGCGTGCGAAGGATGGTGAAATTTTTGGTTTGGTAGCGATGCTGGTTGGCCATCGGGAAATTGACAAACAGTTCAGCGCTTCTTAAATCTTCCCCCTCGATGGACGCATGAAAGCCGTCCAGGAGTTTAATGGGATGCGCCCATATCCCACCCATTTCGCCGGAGATATGCCAACCTAAATCTGGGAATTGTCCGTTTTGGTGGCCTACGAGGTATAATCGGTCGCCGGTCGTGGCAAAGGGTGAGTTTAAATATTCTTTTTTCCCTGCGATGAAGGGGAGGGATTTCACGCTTTCGCTTAGACTTTGGGCGAACAAGGTATTCGTTATGAAAAGAAATAACAGGAAGGATAAAAGGCGCATAGCTACGGGTTAATTTCTGCCGAATTTACATTAAATTGCTGAGATGAAAATAGAAATTTGGAGTGATATCATGTGTCCGTTTTGTTACATAGGCAAGCGGCATTTAGAAAAGGCCTTGGAATCATTTTCGGGAAGGGAAGCGGTGGAAATCGAATGGAAAAGTTACCAGTTGGACCCCACGATTCCGATGACTTTTGAGGAGCCGATGGGTGTTTATGCCTATTTAGCGGATCGCAAGGGTTGGAGTATGGAGCAGTCGGAGCAAATGCATGAACATGTCGTGGAGATGGCGGCTTCGGTGGGATTGGAATACAATTTTGATCGTGCGGTGGTGGCGAACTCCATGTTCGCGCACCGAGTCATTCAATTCGCTAAAGAGAAAGGCCTAGGTGATGCGATTGAGGAGATTTTCTTCTCGGCCTACTTTACGGAAGGAAGAGATTTGGCTTCTGTGGAGGAATTGGTTTCATTGGGTGAGCAGGTAGGGCTGGAAGCGCAGGATGTTCGTGTGGCGATAGCTAGCGAGGAGATGGCTTATCGGGTGAGTCAGGATATACAAGAAGGAGTAAATTTGGGCGTTCGCGGGGTGCCATTTTTTGTCTTTGACAGGAAGTATGGCATTTCAGGCGCTGAACCCATTCAAGTTTTTATCGATACATTAAACCAAACAAAAGCAGATGCAAGTTAAAGGATATGGCGCAACGAGCGCTGAGGTGCCCGTGGCGCCGATTGTTTTTGAACGCCGAGAGGTGGGTCCTCATGATATTCAGATTGATATTGAATATTGTGGAGTATGTCACTCGGATATTCACATGGTCCGCAGCGAGTGGGGTCCATCGATTTATCCCATCGTTCCCGGTCATGAGATTGTGGGAAAAGTTGTAGCGGTCGGTTCGCATGTAACAAAATTTAAAGTGGGTCAAACAGCGGGCGTTGGGGTGTTTGTGGATTCTTGTCGGGAATGTCCCTCTTGCCAAAAAGGGCAGGAGCAATATTGCGACGAAGACATGACCGCAACGTATAATGATTATTACCGGGATGGGAAGACGCAGACCTTTGGAGGCTATTCGGCGAATTATGTGATAGATGAAAAATATGCCTTGCATGTGAATTTTGAGCAGCAGGATTTGGCTCGGGTAGCACCTTTATTGTGTGCGGGGATTACGACCTATTCTCCCTTGCGTTTTGCCGGCGTAGGAAAGGGGCATAAGGTGGCGGTTTTGGGATTAGGCGGATTGGGTCACATGGCTGTGAAATTTGCGGCGTCGTTTGGTGCGGAGGTGACCATGTTGTCTACTTCCCCTTCAAAAGAAGCGGATGCGCGTGCTTTAGGGGCGCATCATTTTGCCTTGTCGACAGATCCGAAACAAATGGCGGCTTTAAAAGGTGAGTTTGATTTTATTTTAAATACAGTAGCTGCCAAACATGATTTGAATGCATTCCTAGGATTGCTGAAGGTGGAGGGTAAGATGTTATTGGTTGGCATTCCTCCGGAAGACAATGTCTTTGGAGCGGCGACCTTGATTTCGAAGCGCAGAAGTATTGTGGGGTCGATGATTGGTGGGATCGCAGAAACGCAAGAGATGCTTGACTACTGTGCGGAACATGGGATTCTATCTGACATTGAAATGATTTCGATGGCGGATGTGAATGCGGCGTATGAGCGGGTGATTAAGTCCGACGTGAAATACCGCTTTGTGATTGATATGAAGACCTTGTAGCGTTAACTTTCGAAGCTGCCAGGATTCCAGATCTTGGCAGCTTTTTGTTTGGTATGTACCGTTCGGTAATTTTTTTTGATACTGTGAAATGTGTGACATAGATTTAGTATCAAAAATTACACATGAAAAATCAACTATTGTGTTGTCTTTTGCTTTTCTCTGCGGTTTTCGCATGTAAGCAAGAAGAGCAGAACGAGGTCGTGCCTACAACGAATGAGGGCCTTGTTGCACATTACCCGATGAACGGTAATGCAGATGATTATAGTGGGAATAGCAACCATGGGAATGTAATGGGTGCGATGCCAACTGTGGGGCGAAATGGCCAGGCGAATACAGCTTATTTATTCAACGGGAGTTCCAATTTAATTTCATTCCCCAAACCGTTTTTTGACGGGAAAAAGGTCTCTCAATTTTCGCTTTCGATTACCTTCAAATTGAATACATTGAGCACAGGGCCTAGCACAATATGGGCGAAAAATGGTTATTGGCAAGGGGCAGGAATAGTGGTAACGCCTGAGGGGAAATTGCAATTTGGTTCAAGTATCCCAACCAATCAATATCAAACGTGTACGAGCGTCTCGAATGTCATTGAGCCGAATAAATGGTACAATTTTGTCATGATTTACGACAATATAAACTGTACTTTTTATCTGAATGGCACCAAAATTTTGACAAAGAATGTTAGCTTAAATCAAGGCGGGGGAATCATTTCAGAATATGTTGCCGGCTTTGTTGATTTTGCTCAGACGGCAGGGGGGAATTCTGGTTCCACTAATTTAGTTGGCTGTGGAAATTCTATCAGTACTGGAAATACGGGATTTATGTCTGGCCTTGTTGACGAATTTAGGCTCTATAACAGACTGTTAACGGAAACAGAGGTCTTGTATTTAGCAAAGAATTGATTTCTGGTGATGGAGTTTTAGAAAGAGATCGAAGGGACTTGGAAACGCTTTGGCTTAATCCTGCCAACTCGTTTTTCTAATGCTAGGCTTGCTTAGCGCGTGTGAGCATTATTCACGCAAAAGTGACCTTTCTTTTGATAGAAAGATCCCTGAGTTCATTGGAATTTATGGGAGGCCGTTATTCATTGATTTTTCGGCCTTGTACACGCACAGGGAACGTTTATGCTTTTTTCCGCGGCTTTAATTTCAAACTATCTGCCGGGTAATTAGCCTTTAAGCTATCCATTTGTGCTTTTGCCCATGTGATTAGCGCGTCCTTTTCTTCCTTGCTCAAATTTGCTTTGGGATGTAGGCCAAAATACGTGTACGAAGGCATCGGCATTTCACCTTCCTCCACGGTCTCGACAACTTCTTCAAGCTTATGGTTTTGTACCGCGATGGGCAGTTTTGTGAATGTAGAGAAATTTAAATGTTCTTTCCCCTCTTCGATGTGGTGATTGAGCCAAAACCCAACCGGTTGAATATTGGAATACCAAGGATAGGTGCTCAGATTTGAATGGCAATCATTGCAGGCATTTTTCAGGGTTTCTTGTACAGGCGCAGGAATCGTAAAGCGTGTTGAAATGTCGTTGGTGTAGTCCATGCTTTCGTTTTTTTCTGGGTGGATGAACTGGATAATAACTAGTATGGCTGCAAGGCTTAGGATAAGTTTTTTCATGAGGTCTTTAGGTTACGGATTAGAAAGCTATAAAAAATCTTTGAATTAAATGTCTAATTTTGATTCCAAGTTTAACCTCTAGGATGCGCAATTTTCAAAATTCGACCTTTCGATATCTGTTAATAGGATTGCCCATGTTGGTCTTTTCGTGGTGCTTGATTGCTTATACGGCAAATGTTCCTTGGTTAGATGATTTTGAAGTTGGCCCCCTAAGCCTATTCAACTGGTTACACACACACGATTTCCAACAAAAAATGGCCCAAATTTGGGCTCCTAATAACGAGCATCGGGTTGTTACGCTGAAATTGCTCGTTTTGTTCAATTATTATGTGTTTGGACAATTGAATATAAAATGGATGATTTGGCAATCGCATCTATATTTAATACCTCTATTTATCATCTTGTGGAGGAGCATGCCAAAAGAGAGAAGGCTCGCCTATTTTAGTCCCATTCCATTTTTGTTCTTAAATTTTCAGTACTATTTGTCAAGCTATTGGATGATTGCGGCGGTCCAACACAATTTTGTGATTGGTTTTGGAGCAATAGCGATGTATTTAATCGTCAAACCAAAGTCTGCTCGATTTTACTTAGCTATTATCTTGACCATATTCGCCTGTTTATCGAATTCCGATGGCCTTTTTTTCATACCCATTGGGGCTATTGTGCTACTCATGCAACACCGACTGAAAGAATTGTTTATTTGGTTGCTGCTATTAACGTCTGCTACCGTGTTGTTTTTTTGGAAGTATCCGAGCATGAGTTACCACGAAACGGGCATGCATTATTTTTGTCAGCACCCCTTCTCCAGTCTGAAAGGATTTTTTGTATTTATGGGAGGAGGCTTTGATTTTTGGTATCGAGAACAGTCGGCATTTCGACTTTTCATGACGGCCTTCATGGGAATTTTTCTCGTAGGGATTGTAATTTTGGCCTTATATCAGTTCGTAAAAGCTCGAGGGTTTTCTCAGCTGATTCAGCGCTGGAATGATAAAAAATTCGCGCAGGCACCTGTCTTATTTATCATTTCGATGTTACTGTTTATCATGATGAATGCGGGAGCCATTAGTATCCTTCGCTCGTCTTTTGGTGAATATGTTTTCTTGATTGGGAATTATAAAATCTATCCGACATTGGCTTTGGTTTTTGTGTATGCGCTATCGATTTATGCGTGGCCAGAAATTCTGAAGCAACTCCGTTGGGTAATAGTTGGGGGGATGGTTTTTTGGGCAGCTAGTATTTGGAATAGTTTGGGAGATATACGCCAGCGAAAAGCGACGTTAATGCATGAATATGCTAGCTTTCGAAAAGGGGGGGCGGGTTTAGGTTTTACGGCCCAACAGCAAAAGACGTATGGTTTAGGTGAAATTATTCAATTTTTGGAATCAAAAGGTATTTATCATGCGGAGTAGCGGATTCGTTTTTTTGTTATTGCTATGTTTTGGACTGCAAGCGCAGGATAAGTATGCGAATGAAATCCAGTCGTTTAGAGATGCCCGAATCGCGAGCCTGAAATCAGAAGTGGGCTGGCTAAATTTGGCAGGACTATTTTGGTTGAAAGCGGGTAAAAATACGTTGGGAGGAGATGAGAGGAACGATTTTGTGTTTCCTTCGGATCATGCGGATCCATTTTTGGGGGAATTGATGTTAAAAGACGGAAAGGTATATTATCAAACGCTCCGCGATACGCTGCTTGTTTATGAGGAGGGCAAGAAAGCACCTGTGATTTCACATCGTACTTTGCGCTGGTTCATCATTAAACGAGGGGAAAAATATGCTGTTCGTTTGCGGGATTTAGCAGGAGAATATTTGGCGGCTTTTAAAGGGATTGCTTGTTTTCCAACGGATTCAAGCTATCGAATTGTAGCGGATTTTATTCCGACCAAAGGTAAAATGATCACGATCATCGATGTGACGGGCAGGGCCTACCCGTTAGAATCACCGGGTTATTTGCGATTCAAAATAGGCAAGAAGAGCTACCAATTAGAAACGAGTCAAGAAGGGGATAACTTGTTTATTGTTTTCGGGGATTTGACGAATAAAAAACAGACCTATGGTGCGGGGCGCTTTATCGATACGCCCTTGCCGGATGCCCAAGGGAAAGTGTTGATTGATTTCAATAAGGCCTATAATCCGCCTTGTGCCTTCACCCCATTTGCGACTTGTCCCTTGCCAACAGCAGCCAATAAATTGCCTGTTGAGATTCGGGCTGGGGAGCAATTTCATGGGCATTGATGGGGGCTATTTAGATTAGGCAGTTTATCAGTTAATGCATAAAATGAGTGGCCCAGGGCTTGTGTTAGTGGATAATAGCGGATTATCAGGAAACTTTTATGGGAAGGTCGTAAATTAGACGCTGCCGGGGTCGCAGACCCCGGCAGCGTCAACCCCCACCCCCCATCCAAAGTTTAGGGAAATTAAAAGACCGCATTCATTGTTTTAAACAATAGCGGTGCATGACATGTCCATCATTTTCAAATATTTCCTCTCGCTTGAAATTGAGTTTTTGCAACAATTTGATGGAGCCCGCATTGTCGGCTTGACAAATGGCTAAGATGGTATTATGCGTTTTTTGTTGGTGTTCCAACCA
>JACCDW010042860.1_pt1 | contig 32722 bp, 38 predicted proteins | sample 7449781 | NCBI WGS metagenome assembly JACCDW01 (sample SAMN15323449, study PRJNA562643) | freshwater metagenome | isolation source: river surface water | place: USA:Blue River Watershed | collected 2017-08-18
ACCACCCGCATAAGGAGTGCCATGCAAAGCAGCACCCACACGTGAGCGATCTCTCCAATCTTTCTCAGTAGACTTAGGTGAAGTGGTTTGAAAAGTAGGCAACGTAGCAGTAGATGAAGTTCTGTCAACAGGAGCATTGTCCTTTGACTTCTTTACAGGGTCACCCTCTCTACCAAACTTGGTAGAAAACTTATCGATGTCCCTGTTCTTAAAGTTGATAGCGTTGTAGTCCATCTTATTGGTTGTAGTTACGAGGTAAGTTAGTTCCCTTATAAGCCTTCTTTGCTTTCTCTCTTACAGACAAAGTGTTCTTCGTTTCTTTAGCCTTCTCAGGATTAACAGCAAACGCTTTAGAAGTAGTATTCTTTCTATCAGTAGAAGGATTGACATCAAGCATTCTCTTTCTACCCGCTTCGCCGGTATACTTAGTCTTGTTTGTTACATCAACCATCTGCTCACGAGGAGACACCTTTATTGTGCTTGTAGTAATTTTCTTACCACCACTGCTAAGATCTTTAGTGACTTTAGTTCTCGCCATTCTATCACCGGTTACCTCACGGGTCTTGGTGTTTTCATCACGAGTAATCTTTACATCACGTCCTAATAAATTCTTTCTTACAATAGGATCATTGCTTGCGAACTTGTCAATGTCTCTGTTCTTAAACGCGATAGCGTCGTAGTTAATCTTAGCCATTCTTTCTTGTATTTAGTTTTGTAGGGTTACCTAATCCTGATTGGAATCCTTGAAGAGCACCGAGACCTGCAATGTCCTTAGCACCACGTCCAAGGTTCTTCTTCGCAATAGACGAAGCCTTAGCAGCTTTGATCTTTTCAAGCTTGTTCTTATTATAGTCGCTCTCCAATGTAGACAAGCGATCAATCACACTATTGCGGAACGCAATGTCTTGAGGATTCTCTTTGATAGATTCTTTTGAGTTCATTACTACTTCTTTCTACTTTCGGAAACAATTTTTTCCATGTCGCTTCTCTTATCTTGCGCAGGTTGAAATTTCTTTCTTAGCTCTTCTCTCTTCTTATAAGCATTATTTTCCTTATCAGTAAGTCTAGCAAAACTTGCGCTAATTGGATCAGCTGCTTCTGCTTCTCTTAACATCTGATTTGTTTTCCATAATCCAACATCTTTGGTATTGGCAGGAGCATTTTTTAATTTATCACCCATACCTTTTACTTGTGAGATAAGACCGTCACCGGGACCTTTACCGAAACGGGTAGAAAATTTATCAACGTCTTTGTTCTTGAAGTTGATAGCGTCGTAGTTCATTTTTTTTGAAGCCATTGCTTTTAATTTTTTAGTGTTTAACTTTGGACAAATATAATCAAATTTAATTACATGTCGCACAAGAACAAATTAAGGGAGACACCTATCCCTCGAAAGAATGACTACCTAAAGTATTGGCGGTCAATATACCACTACAACAAAGTCAAGCACAACCTTACAAGCGGCGACATTGACATGCTACTCTTCCTCTACTCAGAACCATACTTCACAGTGAAAAAGTTTGAGGAGTTCAACAGAGTGCTACAACTAAACAGGAATAGACTCAACCAATTGGTCGACGCAGGATGGATAGACATCTTTAGAAAAGGAAAGGCACGTTACGCTGCAAGATACCAACTATCACGCAAAGGATCACTAATGGTAAGCACCATGTACAAACAACTTAACGGCGGTCTCGTGCAAGAAACAAACACACGACTGTTCAGAAAAAAAGGAAACTCGTACATGGACAAGCGCCATGCCGAGCAACTCCTAATACGTAACGAAACTATTCGACTACAACAACGTCAGACTCGCGAAGAATAGTATACTGCGAACCACCAATGACCATGGTGAAACTATGAGCCTTGTCGTAATAAATCTTGTCACCCTTGACAATGTTATTCACGTCAGTGCCCGGCTCAACAACAACACCCTTGCGGTATCTGAATTGGTTAACCTCTTCACCCGATAACAACAAACCTGAATCAGTCTTTACGCTCTCATCAATCTGAGCAACTACTATATACTTACCTATTGGTTTCATTCTCTTTTTGTTTTTTAATGACATGTCTCAAACTATTCAGCTCCTGCTCATAAACCGTCCGTTGGTACATCGCTATGCCAATGACTACCAAGAGCAGAGCCGCTAATAGTTTTATTATCTTATCCTTGTGGTCCATTGCCCGGCTCATATACACGCGCCATGGTAATCACAGCATTAGTACTCAATATCGTAACAGCCACACTCACCGCATTTTGCAGTGCACTGCGCGTAACCTTCAACGGGTCAATCACACCCATCTTAATCAGGTCACCCTTCTCACCTGTCTTGATGTTAACCCCCTCACCAAACTCCTCACGACCATGGTACAAGTTATTCACACATAACCCCGCGTTCTCAATAATTTGATTCATTGGAGACAACAGAGCTAAGTTCAATATCTTCTGTGCTACCTCATACTCTTTGCTCGCACCCTCAGGTAGCGTCGTGTCAACCATGTATGCTAAGGACATACCCGCACCCGGAAGGATACCCTCCTCAAGCGCCGAGCGTACCGCACACACCGCATCGTCAACTCTATCGTACAACTCCTTCTGCTCAAGGTCAGTGTTACCACCCACGTAGATCACACCGATACCACCTGTCAACGAAGCAATACGCTCAAGGATAAAGTCCTTGTCAGATTTCTTAGTAGCAAGGGCGTGCGAGCTCCATAGCTGAGCAACACGCTCGTTAATCACTTCTTGGTTACCTTGGGTGTCACTTTTAATAATAATGGTCTTATCGGAGCTTACAACGATTTTCTTTGCACGACCCAAATCACTGAACGTAATCAAGCTCAAGTCGTCTCCGGTCTTCTCACTGAAGTAGGTAGCACCCACGCTCACCGCTATGTCATGCATCAGCTCATGCTGCTTATACCCAAAGTTCGGCGGAGCCACAACACATACCTTCACATTGCCCTTCATCACGTTAGCAGCCAAAGTGTTCAACACATTAACACTGCAAGGAGCAATGATCAATAACTTCTTACCCTCAGTGATGATCGGCTTCAATATGTTCTCAATCTGCAACACACTGCTGATCTCCATGTCAGCAACCAACACCATCGTGTCCTCAAACACACACTCGTCCTTCTTCTGATCATTGATGAACAAAGGCGAGGTATACCCCCTGTCAACCTTCAACCCCATAGTCGTCTCGCAATATGTCTCAGCAGTCTGACTGCGCTCAACCGTCACGATACCATTCTTACCCACCGCCTTATAAACCTCTCCGATGATCTTACCTATCTCCTTGTCATTGTTCGCAGAGATAGTAGCCACGTCAAGCATCATTGAACTTGTCAACTTCTTAGACTTCTTCTTTAACTTCTCCACCACCTTATCGCTCTGCTCCACCAAAGATCGCAACACCTCAGTCCTATTCATCCCCGCCTCCATCAACTCATTACCCGATAACACCAAAGCCTCCGTCAAAACAATAGCAGTAGTAGTACCATCACCCGCTGAAGTAGCAGTCTTGTCAGCCGCCTCCTTCATCATCCTTACCGCAAGGTTCTCTACAGGGTCAACCAACTCAATAGAACGAGCAACAGTCACACCATCCTTGGTCACCGTCAAACCATGCGTGTGCTGTGTAGACTCAATAAGTACAGTGTTACCATTAGGACCCAATGTACTCTTAACAGCCTTAGCCATCTGAGTAACGCCCTTAATTAATTTACCTCGACCAACCGCATCGAAAAATAGATCCTTCATTTGTATTTGATTTAATTTGAAAACAAAGATACACGAAACCAAAACAACACACAAGAAAAATTCACATGACGACGATGTCAACATTTTTCCCCTACTATATATATATATAATTTCCCTCCTTTTATTATTTTATTATATATATTTCTTCTTTATTTTCGACATTTTCGACATAAAAGAAATAATATATTAATAATCAATAAGTTACAAAAATTGAGTCGACGTAAAAACGTACATAAAAAAATTAGTTAGTGTCGAGTTCTGACACACAATGACAAAAAAAAAGAGAGGGGACAAAATCCCCCCTCCCTCAAACAAACATTAAACTAAAACTAAGCCTTGTCCCAAAGTGACCAAGCAGTACCAACAAGTACCATAATCGACGCAATAACATCCGTCAATGTCGACTCGTCAATAATACCCTTAGCCAAAAAAATACCGCCTACAAAAGTCAAAACGTGACGGATTACTCCCATCTTCTGATCCTTATTCATAATCAAAAATTTATTAAGTTAGACATACTACCACGTGCAACACCCTCAGCATAAGTGTTTACCTTAGCCTCATGCTTCATAACCTTACGTGCCATAGCAAGCTGCTGAATACCCGTCATACCATCAGGACGATGATTGACCAAACGACCATCCTCTACAGGTAAACCAATACCGGCACCGTTAGACTGATAGACACTACCAAATTTTTTCATTTTCATATCTTTAAGTTTTAACAAAGGTAATAATTTTTATCACATAATAGTAATGCGGGGGCTATGACCCGTTCTGCGCCGGACCGCGCCCGCCCGAAAGTGGGTTGCGTTCAGGCAGGGGGGTGCATGATGCGCCCGCGCCCGACGGATTTTTGGCGTTTTTCCCTCACGTCCTATGCCCGTAGCCCGTAGCCCGTCCGCATAGCCCGTATGTCCCACGCATCGCGCTCGCGCATAGCGCGCGTAGCGCCCACATAGCGCCCACGTAGCCCGCATAGCGCCCACACTACCCGCATCATGTAGGCATCACGAGGCTTTCGAGGTGGTTCAGAGTGCGATGCATCGTACTTTTGCCGTCACTCAAAAAAAAAATTTTGCCTCTGAAACCCTTGAAAACACTGAGAAAATGAAAATACTTGAAAAAAAAATTTGACTTTTGAAATTCGTTTACCATATCTTTGCAAAAATTCTGACGAACTAACGACTCGGAATTAACCTAAAATCTCAATAAGTGTATGAACACACACAAATTTTCCCCTCTTGCATCGAAGATGCTATGTATCCCACAAGTAGCAGCGTTGGACAGCGCTTACGAAAAGGCACAAGTGAAGCAATTTCACAACTCGGTTAAAAAAGCCTTGCTTTTAGAAAAGGGCTATAATTGGCTGAAAGATGCCGAAGGTATTACATACCTTAGTGACTGCAAATTGACGCAAGAAGATGCGGTACAACAAGCCTATGGCTTGGGTAAGTCTACTTTCTCTTGCTACATTCGTATTGCTAAAGCAATAGGACGAATCCCGAACTTGACTGAAAATTTCCTTGCGAAATGCGATGCGAAGCAAGGCGCTGCGAGTTACGGAATCAATGCCCTTGACAAGTATATCAAGGAACTTGATAAGGTAGTTGCTAACCCACTTCCTAACGAAGTTAGTGGAGAAGGTGAAGGTGAGGACACTACCGAAGGTAGAATGGATAAGGTGGATGTTTCTACGAAACCTATCATTACTCTTGCCTTTAACGGCGAAGCCGTTGGAAAGAAGAATGTGTCCTTACGAATCACCGATAAGGGTGAGATGAAGACTACGTCTTCAGTTGAGGATATTCAGTCGGTTATTGCTTACTTGCAAAAGGCGGTTAAGCAGATGAAGGCTTCAGAGAAGCCTAAGGCGGAACAACCGAAGGTTGTTGAGAAGCCAAAGGACGAAAAGGCTAACGAAGTTACGAGAGTTACTTTGCCTAAGCCGAAGGCTGAAGACAAGCCGAAGGCTGCTTCGAAATTCAAGATTAAACCTTCGGTTGATGCGAAGGCACAAGCGTTGGCTGACTTCGAGGCATCACTTGAACCAACGGAGTTGGTTGAGGACGAAGACTTCGGGAATGTACCATTCTAAGAATGGTATACACCACACAAACGGCGCTCACCTACATTGGTGGGCGCTTTTTGTTTTATGTTACTCTGTAACATACTGACTGAATCGGAGTGCGATGCATCGCACTTTGGAAACTAATCTCACGAAGTGAGATAAGCACACAAAAACACACACAATACATATGCTACACCTTTACACCTTCATTCACCTATTGGTGAACACCACTATTGTTGCCGATTCGGACGGCTTGTATACGCTTAGTACGAGCGACGGCTGTACCTATGAGCATGCTTGTATAGGCGAGGTTGTTTCGTACTTCGAATACGGAGTATTCAAGTATGATGATATGTTATGTGAGTGCGGAGAGTTGGAATGAGAGTGCGATGCATCGCACTTTGAATAGTGTTTTGAAATAATTTGACTTTGTTAAAGTTATGTTGTATCTTTGCAGGGCAATTGAAAGGAATGATAGCATAGTGCATCGGAAATGTGAATGTGTATGTGGAAAGGAAGCAGAGTACGATGCATCGCACTTTAGAAAATTGTAAACAATTAACACGTTATATATATGGACAAAGTTCTCAAGCCGTTTGTGGTATCAACCACCTATGTAGTGTTGTATGCACTAACCTATTCAATCATCAGCGCCATAGTGAGTGCGTTGTTTTGGACGAACTACCTTGAGGTAGTAAACCATTGGTCTATGAAATTGCTATTGGTACTTTCAATTGCCTCACATTCACTTTATGCCTTAGTGCAGGAGGAGACGAAATGATACACGAAACAGCGAGTAGATTTGGTATGCGTTCTAATGGACACGCATCGTTTCACGATAAGAATTTCGAAGAAAACCCCGACTTGCCTTGTTACATTCCCGAAAATGCGGAGGACAAGTGGGACATATACACTCGTAATGATATAACCGAGTTGGTTCGGGAGTTCTTTAGCCGAGATAGTACAAGGCACAATCTATTGATTGCCTTAGGTGACGAGGACGAGATGCCTATCATTGACGAGAAATTCATTCACGAACAGGTGGAATCCGTGTACTTACACTTAGAGTGGGAACACCCTTCAACATTTTTGGAAAATTTATTTATATAACTATGGGCAAAGTAATCAGCATGTACAGACACGAAGAGCGTCGTTCTTTTCACATCAAGGACTATGTCATTTGGGCATCGACCTATGAGGAAGCATTAAAATTTTATCAACTAATAACACAAAAATGAGAATGAAAAATTCCACTTTCTATGCGCTGCTATGGTTTGCAGCCGCGTTTCTACTTGTCAGCGCCGTATCATGCTCAAGTGCGAGTAAGGGCTATGACTACAAGACACATCACCGCAAGTCACACAATGCGAAGCCGAGCAAGTGCTATACGAAGCACAATAAGTGGTGAAGAGTGCGATGCATCGCACTTTCCTTTCCGAACGAAGAGAGGTAAGCAAACGAAGTTTAACTTAAATTTTATCGAATGACAAAAGAAATTGTCGAGTTGATTACCTGCGATAGACCTGTGCTTGAGGTGGGCAGGAGATATGAGATTAGCATATACGACATGGACTTGTACGAAGGGTATTCGGACGACCACGAACTTGTGCAAACAAAGTACATAACCTATGAGGGTGGTGACATTGCTACCTATTTCATGAAAATAGGTAAAGAATATGCCCTTAACGATGTCTTGTTTATACAAGAGAAGTGGGGAGATTTAGGTGACTTCGTTCACGAAGTGCGTAATGCAAGGCGAACAGATGACCATCATCACGCTGACTTAATCTTTGAAATGTACACCACCAAAAGTCCTGTTAGAACTTTCGAAGCGGTAATTAAAGGCGAAACAATAGACGAGCCTTTCCGCAGGATAGAGTTAGCACTTCATGTACACAAGTACAACGAACCAAATTTCATAAACCTATGATAACGCTTTCGATAATACTTAGTATAGTGTGGATTGTATTTACAGCCCAAGCATTGTATAGACGTTACCACCGTTGTACTAAGTACAAATGGACTAATAAGACATTAGGGCTTGGTGACTTTCATTACCATATGCCCGAACTAACCTTGTTCCTTATAGGCTTTGTAATATGCTGTGTGATAGTTAAATTTTTACCTTAAAACTTAAATCAATTTTATGTCAGAGAAAAAAGAAATCAAGTCTTGGAGAGGTATGAATGTTCGCCTCAAGCCCGAATATTTTCAACAAGTCGAGGAGTTCGACGGAAATTGGGACGATGATGATAATTGGATAGTGGACGAGAGTCTACCGAAGGTAGTTCGTGTAGAAATTAATTGTCCGTTGAGAGGGTTCATAGACAATCCCGCCAACGATATCTTTGAGGTAGCAGCAGATGTGTATGGTATAGACCTGTATAAGCATACCTACACTCCGTTCGAGGTGGGTTCTATTGAGCCTACACACCAAGTTATTCTCAAAGGTAAGGCAATGGATACATACCCTTTTGTGTGGGACACTAAGTGGTTCGATGTGGTTCGTCAGGAGCGTATATGGGTGAAGGACGAGAGGTTCTAAGAGTGCGATGCATCGCACTTTCAACATAACTTTTACAAAAAACTTGACTTTAGCATAGTTATGTCGTATCTTTGCAAAGTCAATTCAAAAATGTGTAACTTAAATCAAATCAATTATGTGTATTGCAATCTTAAACCCGACGAAAGTCACGCTTAAAAAGAACGTCCTCAAGACGTGTTGGGACAACAACAAGGACGGCGCAGGTATGTTGTACCTGCAAAGCGGAGTGCTCACCTCATACAAGGAGATGGACAACTTCGACAGATTCTACGAACACTATGCTTGGGTACGGAAGACACACAAGGACAGCCAAATAGTCTTGCACTTCCGCATCTCCACACACGGCAAGATAGACCTTGAGAATTGTCATCCCTTTATGGTCAATGAGGATTGGGGCTTTGTCCACAACGGCATCATATCCAATGCAGCGAGACACGTTGATTACAGCGACACAAATATGTTCAACCGCGATGTGCTTCGTAAGTTACCCAAGGATTGGATACACAACGATGCGATGTATGAACTTGTGTGTGGTTACATAGGCAGTAGCAAGTTGTTGTTCTTGAACAAGGACAACGAGGCTTACATAATCAACGAGGACTTCGGTGTGTGGGACTTAGGCTGTTGGTTCAGCAACACTACGTACAAGACCTCTCGATACTTCGACTACGGCGGAAAGAGTATTCTCAAGGGTTCGGTTGGTACAATACCAAGCACGAAGGCAGTCAGCACGAAGGACGATTGGGACAAGTGGGATGACTATGGTGTGACCGAGTGGGAGCGTGATTGGGAGAGGCAGTACAAGTACAATGAGGTGACAAGAACATATGACAAGCGTACCGATGTAGACCTTGAGGACGATGAGGACGAGGACATTGGATACAGCCCTAACTCGTGGGACAATAGGTTCGAGGAAGCGTTCACCGATGTGTGTGAGTCATGCCTTGAGGAGAAGACATGCAAGTATGATTACAACTACGATGCACCTGTATGTAAGGAATGTGCGAAGGCGTTGTATGAAGATGTTCCCTTTTGAAAGAGTGCGATGCATCGCACTTTCAACTCAGTAAATAATTTAATCCAATCAATATGTTACAAGACGTTCAAGAAATGGTAACGCTGTATAACGGCGAAGAGGCACTCAAGTCTGAGTGCAATCAGTTCACAATCGGTACACACCAAGACGAGTGGTATCACAGAGACGACAGTGATGTCAAGGTGCTTACAAGTCGTGAGACATGTCACGTTGATGAAGATGAGGTACACTACACCTTTTGTGGTGACTCGTTCCACGAAGACGAGATGGAGAGGTTAGAGATTGAGTGGTCGGAATACAACGGCTGCTATGCTTACACTTGCGACTTGCTGTGGGGGTATGTAGCCTACAACTGCGAGGGTTGGTTCTCAGACAACGAGGATTATGTTGAGTGTGGTGGTGACTACTATGCAAGTGGTAGGATTGCTAACGCTATGGACATCTACTACCATCACGGCGAAGACGAGTGGTTGCACATCGACGACCACCCATGTGACGAGGACGAGGATGAGGAAGAGGACAAGCCACAATACCTTGCGGATTATCACCGAGGGGGTGGTCGTGGTTGGAGAGCGGATAGGAAGACCACTAAGTTCAGTATGGGCTTCGAGGTTGAGAAGGAAGACCACGCTGCGAAGACGAGTTGCACCTATGACGAACTGCCTCACGGTTGGACGAAGGAGAGGGACGGAAGTCTTAGTGACTATTCGGGTTACGAGTTAATCAGTCCTGTGTATGACCTATTCGGTACGCTTCACGAGGAAGACATCGAGGGTAGTGATTTGCTTAAGCAACATATCAACGGCACTCACTCAGCGTCTTGCGGTGGTCACATACACATAGCCTCTCCGTTTCATAGCGTTGAGGAGTTGTTTGAGTTGTGTTCGGGATTCTTCCCTGTGTTGTACTCGCTGTATGTCAAGCGCTTACATGTTGGTTACTCCCAAGCCAAGAAGAAGCACGAGTATCTCAACCGAGATAAGCGTTCAAGTATCTATGTTCGTAACGATACCTTAGAGTTCCGCATCTTCCCTGCTGTGAAGAATGTGAAGAACCTTATGTGGAGAGTTGGCTTGTTGCGTATCATTATGAGTAACCTCGGTGCTACGGAGCGTGATGTGTTGCGAATGTTGTGTGATGTTACATCACCATTGCATCAGCACATTGCAAGTGTGGTGGGTAGCGAGAATATGATGCGTAAGATTGCGTTGTTCGTTGAGTACAGTTCGTTGTATAACGATGTAGACTTGAACGGCGAAAACACCGACATCAAATGAGTACGATGCATCGCACTTTCCCCACTCGTTATGAGTACTTCGAAGCGTGGCTCACTCCTGAGGAGTGGGCGACGTGGAAGAGGTACAACCCCGCAACACCATCTCGCAGAAAGAATTACCTCAACGAGAGGCTTGACTTCGACAGTATGACTGAGAGTGAGGTAGACAACGACTTTATGAATATGATTAACGAACATATGGTTTGGTCAGACACACCACAAGGACATCCATATTGGCGAGAGGTATGGCTTGAACGAAGAGCACCTATACGAACACTATAAACTTATTGATATGACACGATACGAATACTTTGAAGCGTGGCTAACACCTAAAGAGTGGGCGACATGGAAGAAGCACACTTACCTAACATCATCATCTCGAAAGGCATACCTCAGTCAAGAGATTGACTTCGATAATATGCTTGAGTGTGAGATACAGGACGACTTTGTAGAGATGATTGACGGACAACTTAGTTGGTCAAATACACCGCAGGGGTTAGACTATTGGCAGAGGGTTGCTGAAAGAGGAAGACCTATACGAACATTATAAACTTATTGATATGACACGATACGAATTTTTTGAGGCTTGGCTTACCACTGAGGAGTGGATAGAGTGGAAGAAGCACTGCGTAAAACGCTTTAGACAACTGCATAGTATGACCTTGCGACAAGCAAGATTGAAGCGTAGGCTGTACTTAGACCAAGACATGATGTTTATTACACAGAACATACATAGTGTGGCTAACGATTGGGACGACATGACCAACCGACACATACGTTGGACTGACACCGCACAAGGACACAACCATTGGTCACAAGTGAATAGCAGGACAGCACCTATCAGAACCTTACCACCACAAAGAATAATTACTAATACCCCCAATTAAAATGCAAATCTTAGAAACAATCAAGCAAGAGTTCTTGACTGAACTCGCAAACTCAACAACTATCGGAGGCTCTCTTTACACTCGTGAAGATGTCGGGCAAATCATCGGCATCTTTGTAGAGAGAGTGGCTGCTGCCGAGCAACCTGCAAGACCTGCTCGTATTGACGAGGATATTATCAAGGCTATTGCTCAGATAGCGGAGCGTCATGCCTTGTCGCATGCTCAGAATTGTGCAGACAACTATGACTTCGACGACATAGACTTTGACACAAGCGAATACCGAGGTGAGTTAACTGTCAATGCATCGGTCAATGTAGACTCTCATAGCCTTGCTCGTTCCGCTACCTTTCAAAACTCACTTGTGGAGGCTGACTTGCGAGAGTTACTAACCCCTAATGTTACACCATCTAATACCGAAAGCAATGCCTAATTGGTGCAGTAATCACGTCACATTCTTTGGAGAGAATGTAGGCAAGGTCGATAAGTTATTCGACACGCTGATGAAAGAACAAGCCTCCGATGGCTTGGGTATCCGTCCGCCATGGAAGGCATGCGACAAGCACGGCTTGAGGTATATGTTCGGAATACAATTCTTAGGCGACGGAGTTTATCAGTTCGAGAGTAAGTGGTCACCCACTCTTGCTACTATGTTCATCATAGGCAGACGCTTCAAGGTTGCGTTTGAGATTAGTTGGGAGGAGATGGGCAACGGCTTGTATGGTAGCGCCACATACGATCCATCTATGCCTGACGTGATGATGGTTCGAGATGCATCATCTACTAACTTCCGTTGGGACGAGGACAAAGAAGTGTACATCTACAAGGACGAGGAGTACGAGTCGGTGTATGATTTCATGGAAGATGTTATTGATGATATGATAGCGATGCCTATCAGCAAAGACCAAGTATTAAGAGAGGGATAAATTAAAACCAAAGTAATATGTCACAAAAAGAAAAGACAGCCAAGAAGTACGCAGACTTTATCAAGGACTGCTACAAGGAAAGAACATTCTCTATCAAGGGTATGTTAGCCAAGCACAAGATAGATGCAGCCATCATTACCACGATGAGACAAGAGGACTGTATCGTATCGGTATCAGCAGACGTATCCAATTGGATAGAGTCCAAGCCCAATGAGGTTATGATACGCCGTATCATTGAGGCACATCGTGACCGCATCAATAAGTACAGACTTGCTCGTCAACACAAGGCTAAGCAGAAGCAGATTGAAGAGGTCGCTACCCGACCTGCACCTACTGACACATACAAGTTCAAGTATGTAGAGCATGTTCCCATGACTGAAGATGGTGCGGTTGCGTTCCTTAAGTCACTCGGTGGATATGAGATATTCAAGGTGGAGAGGAAGCAACTATGAGTGCGATGCATCGCACTTTGGAAATCACTATCTTCGTCATACTAACTAAAAGATTATGGATAACAACCACAAGATAAGCGACAAGGTTGTCGCATTAAGTAGCACACCGCTTGAGTTCGCTGACCGCTGTCAGCCACGAGTAAAGGGTGAGGTATACACGGTGATTGATGTGATGTTCTGTAACACTTGCGGTTCACAAGTGGTCAACGTATCAAACACACCTACCGAACGAGAGTTCTTGCTATGCAATTGCCGCAGAGATAAGATGCCTACCAAGGGTGTGCATTGGACTACGAGTGGGAACTTCGCACCGATAGATGAGATGCTGAGCCACGCTTTAGAGGTAGAGGACTATGAGTATGCATGTAAACTAAGAGATGCCGTATGACAAACACTATCACACCTACCAAGAATTACCAAGAGCCTTCCCGCCTGATGCAATGCATCAGGTTTTGGGAGGGACAGACACTCACCCAATGTGGAGATAAGGGTGGTTCGTTTAATGTTGAGCTTTACTTCCGATATTTGGAAGCAAAAGCAAAAAAATGGTAACGAAACAAATCCTATTATCCCACGATGTAACAACGCTCGAAGAGTTCTTCGAGTTAATCTTCAGCATCATAGACACTGATGTCGACGAGTCGAGAGTTCTATTCAACCTATTATCCGTACCGCAGAAGGCTATGTTCTTCAGGTACATTGCGGAGAACTACTACGAAGACGAGTACATGTCTTACCCGATGCGAGACCTCAAAACAATTTTATTACAAGACGACGAGTAGAACTATGGAAGCAATCACTAAAGAGATTCTCAACGAGAAACGCAAGACATATCCGGACACGAGTTACATACAGCGCCTTCAGTTGCTGTTGGATAAGATGATGTACAAGAGGCGCCTTGAGTTAGAGGACTTCATATCTACGGCACGTACCGTAGGTAGAAAGGACTTCGAGCAGGAGTACTTCCTTGTCAGTCTTCAGAAGGAGTGCGACCACATCATCATGTTTATGGGTGGTCACTTCATGCAAGTACTCGGCACACCACCGAAAGAAGCGTACCACTACAATACATTGTACGATGGCATCGCGGTGGAGATAACAGACAAAGACTTTGGAAAAGTTGTTAGTCAATTATACAACTTACATGTTGACGATGTTGTTAACGTGTGGAAAAAAGATTACTAATTATTGTACATCTTAACATAAATTAACTTATATTTGCAGACTCAAATTAAATCAAATGAAGAAAGATATTTTCGACCAATACGTCACCAAAGTATGCGAGGCATTCAGCATAGATGATGAAGCCACGTTGTTTCAAACCACACGTAAACAGAACATAGTAGATGCACGACACATGCTGTTCTACCTATGTGTTACCCGACCTATCCCTATGTACAACCTTGTAGACTATATGGCTGAGCGTGGGTTACCACTTCAGCACAGTGCTATTATGAATGGTCTACGTAAGGCAGAGAAGATGAAGTACAAGGACAAGGACTATGCACAAGTTCTTCTCAACATATCAAGTTCAGTTACAATCTAATCATAAATCAAATCACATGGCAGAAAAAAAACAAACACCATCGGTGTACGAAACGCTATCAGTAATTAGCGTCAAAGAAAAAATTGAGCGCAAGGGTAACCTCGACTACTTGTCTTGGGCAAACGCTTGGGCTATGCTTAAGTCGGTGTATCCCGATGCACAGCGTAAGGTGTATGAGCATGAGCATACAGGGTTCAACTACTTCACCGACGGCAAGAGTGCCTACGTTAAGGTGGGTATCATAGTGAACGGACTTGAACACATTGACTACCTACCCGTGATGGACTTCCGTAACAACGCTATACCTATTGACAAGGTGACGGCGATGGACGTGAACAAAACCATTCAGCGTTCAACGGCTAAGGCTATTGCGATGCACGGTCTTGGGCTTAGCCTATGGACAGGTGAGGACATCCCTGAAATGACTACGACCTCAGCACCTACCAAGGTAGAGGCAGACAAGTCTAAACTCATCGAACTCAAGGTGGGTGATGAGAATTGGGACAAGGTGGTTAAGTATGTAGGCGCTAACAAAGCGTTGGGAGTCGTGGCTATCGGAGCGCAGTTGGCTCGTAAGTATTCGATGAGTGCTGAGGTGAAGAAAGAGATAGGTAAAGTTTTTAAGGAGGAGTCTAATGGATAATACTATTGACCTACTAAGAGACGATGCCCACTACTATGGTGAGGCGGGTAAGAAGTACTTGTCTAACTCAGACATCGGTGTGTTGCTCACTAACCCCAAGTTATTTGGGGTGAGCCGTCCCGATAGTAAGAACTTTATGGAGGGTAGATACTTTCATCAGTCTATCCTTGAGCCTGAGAAGGCTATGGCTACACCATTTGTTGAGGCGAGTAGCCGTAACACCAACTTGTACAAGGACTACATCAAGGGTAAGGAGTTAGAGTTCTGCATGCTTAAGCATGAGATGGACGAGATTGATTCTCTTGTGATTGAGATTAAGAAGAACATCTACTTCTACGATGAGATATACAAGGACGGAAACCTATTCGAAGAACCTGCCATCGGAGAGATTAAGGGTATGATGTGGAAGGGTAAGGCGGACATCGTTACAGACGAGATGATCATTGACCTCAAGACCACAGGTGATATTCAGAAGTTCAAGTACTCTGCTAAGTCATACAACTATGACTCGCAGTGCTACATCTATCAGCAGTTATTCGGCAAGCCACTTGTGTTCTTTGTTGCTGACAAGAATACCAAACAACTCGGTGTGTTCAGACCTACCGAGGAGTTTATCAAGGGTGGTGAGGCTAAGGTTGAGAAGGCAATCGAAGTGTACAATACATTCTTCTCAGACACACCAACCGACATGATTGATAACTATTTCATAGACGAATTACTACATTAAAAATCGCTCTCAATTGAGCCTTGTACCGTGGTCTCGCGGTTGGCTAAGACACAGGTTGAATGTAGTAAGGGGAGAGCGAGGGTAATGCCCATAACATACACCTTAAATTCAATCAGGGACGTTGGTGGCTGACGAGATAGCCACATCACTAACCGGTGCGTTTAGCCCTAAAGATTCATCGGTTAGTTACAAATAGATTAGGGCGTTTAATACCAAACAAAATGGCAGAAGAAAAAATCTTTGCTGATGGTTTCATCTTCAAGAAGAAGGAGACCGCACCCGATTTCGTTATCGGTTCATTATCATTGAAAGTTGATGAGGCAACAGCCTTCATCAAGAAGCACACTAAGAACGGTTGGGTTAACCTCGACATCAAACAAGGACGTAGTGGTAACTACTACATCGAACTTGATACGTTCGAACCTAAGGCTAAGGGCGCTGCACCTGCACCGAAGAGTGCGCCTAAGAATGCTAACCCATCTGACGATGAGGAAGTACCATTCTAATATCTTAGAAAACCTAATAAGAGGGGAGGCGACTCCCCTTTTTTTACATCAATCGCATGTCACGAATGTCGAAATCATCTGCCAACATATCACTATATAGCATTTATACTATCTCTCTTTTTTTATTATTTATATTTTATTATTAAAGTTGACATTATTGACAGATAGTAATAGTAATAAGGCTTTCAGAAAATCAACTCAACATAAAAACGACACACCATGATAGGTCAAGTAACCATATTCAAATCAATCCGTGAGACAGACACCCCATTCTTCCGTGATGTACTAAGACTTCTTGATAGAGTGAAGGACGGCGCGAGCAAGGAGACCGTGAAGAAGATACGTGCAGAGAAAGACAAGTCTGCTCGTAATGAAATCAAGAAACAACTACCCGCTATATGCTTCAGCGGTACGTTCAGTAAGCGTGCAGACAACGCACTCATAGAACACAGCGGACTTATCTGCTTGGACTTCGATGGGTACGAGAAGCAGAAGGAACTATTACAGGACAAGGAGAACTTCACCAAGAGTAAGTATGTATTCAGCGTCTTCATCAGCCCTTCGGGTAATGGTCTGAAGATGTTGGTCAAGATACCTGCCGATGCAGACAACCATACTAACTACTTCAATAGCCTTGAGAGGCACTTTAATTCGCCTTATTTTGATAAGACGAGTAAGAACATCTCTCGCGTTTGTTATGAGTCCTATGACCCTCTAATCTACATTAACGAGAACTCTTCAGTGTGGAACACAATCGAAGAGCATCGTTACACCGAGGTGGATAAGGTCAGAGATACCCCAACCATACCCATCACAGACGAGAATAAGATCGTAGAGATACTCGTGAAGTGGTGGACGAAGAAGTACCCTATGGTTGAGGGACAACGCAATCAGAACACATACATACTTGCTCGTGCGTTCAATGACTTCGGTGTGAACAGAAGCCTCGCCTCTTATGTACTCAATCAGTATGCGACAGACGACTTCCCTATCAGCGAGATATCAGCAGCGATAGACTCAGCGTATAAGCACACGGCTACCTTCGGTACTAAGTACTACGAGGATGATGATAGGATGAACCAAATCAAGGCGAAGCTCAGACGCGGTGTGTCGAAGAAAGAGATAAGACATCAGATGCAAGAGTCCAACTTGGACAACGAGGTGATTGAGGCTGTGCTTAACAAGGTTGAGGAAGAGAATGAGAAGCAAGTCTTTTGGAGTAAGAACGACAAGGGTCAGATAAAGATTACACACATACTCTTCAAGCAGTTCCTTGAGGATAATGGATTCTACAAGTACTGTCCTGAGGGTAGCAAGAACTACGTCTTCGTGAAGGTAACCAACAACCTCATTGACCACACCTCAGAGAAAGAGATTAAGGACTACGTACTCAGTCACCTCATTGACCTTGACGACTTCTCAGTATACAACTACTTCGCTGACAACACACGCTTCTTCAAGGAAGAGTTCCTCTCTATGCTATCCACCATTGACATCTACTTCATTGCGGATACCAAAGACTCAGCCTACCTATACTACAAGAACTGCGCGGTGAAGATTACAAAGGATGAGATTACACCTATCGACTATCTTGACCTTGGTGGGTACGTATGGAAAGACCACATCATAGATAGGACGTTCTCAATGTGTGACGTGACAGGCAACTGCGACTTCAAGAAGTTCATTGCCAACATCAATGGCGGTGACGACAACAGGATTAGGTCTATGGAAAGTACCATAGGTTTCTTGATGCACGGACATAAGAACCTATCGTTCTGCCCGGCGGTGATACTCAACGATGAGGTTATCAGCGACAACCCCGAGGGTGGTACAGGTAAGGGACTGCTCATGAACGCACTGAGCAACATGAAGAAACTCGTAGTGATTGACGGCAAGTCATTCACCTTTGAGCGAAGCTTCGCTTATCAGTTGGTATCAGCAGACACACAGATACTATGCTTCGATGATGTGAAGAAACACTTTGAGTTCGAGCGTTTGTTCTCGGTGGTTACCGAAGGTCTTACCCTTGAGAAGAAGAACAAGGACGCTATCAAGATACCATTCAGCAAGTCACCTAAGATTGCTATCACCACCAACTATGCCATCAAAGGGGCTGGAAATTCGTTCGCTCGTAGGAAGTGGGAGTTAGAGTTGCACCAATACTACACCAAGTCATTCACTCCGCTTGATGAGTTCGGCAAGTTGATGTTCGGTGATTGGAACGATGATGATTGGTGTGAGTTCGACAACTATATGATTGGTTGTTTGAGAAACTACTTAGTTACAGGACTTGTGAAGAGTAAGTTCGTGAACCTTAACATCCGTCAGCTGTCAGCAGAGACGTGCCACGAGTTCATCGAATGGTGTGGTCTTGTAGATGGGCAGAAGAACAACGCTAACATTGAGTCAGGTGTCAGACTATACAAGAACGACTTGTACTTTGCGTTCATTGATGAGTACCCCGACTATGCACCGAAGTCCAAAATGACTATCAGCAGGATGAAGTTCTACAAGTGGCTCGTATCATACGCTATGTTCAAGGAAGGTGTTATGCCTGAGGAAGGACGCGACCACATCGGGCGATGGATAATCATAAACAAGAAACCAAATGCAGAACAATAATACAGAAGATATAGTACCAAGATACACACTATGTAGTAACAAGAGCATGTGGGATAAGATGGAAGAGATTAAGGCAGTACTCTTTGCAACTAAGACAGTGAAGAAGATGGTGAAGAAGAAGCTTGTTGAGTACCAAGTGCCTAAGTTCAAGACGGATAAGGTAGTAATAGACCGCATCGTTCGTAGCGCTGAGTACTACAGAGACCTATACCTCAACGAACAGATAGAGAAAGACAGACAAGAAGAACAATTAACTATGGTGATACCCAATTCAGTGCAGTTCAGAGACTACCAAACCAAGATTATCTTTGATGGCGCTAAGATATTAGCTGACCATGGGTTCTTGTACCTCGCTATGGAAGTACGCACAGGCAAGACGCTAACAAGTCTTGGTATCGCATCCAAGATTTGCATCGGCAATGTTCTGTTCTTAACAAAGAAGAAGGCGATGAGTAGCATTGACGCGGACTACAAGATGCTTTGCCCGATGTATGATTTAACAATCATGAACTACGAGAGTTTACATAAACTCCCTGATATCAAGTGGGAGTTAATCATCTGCGATGAGGCGCACAGCATGGGTGCTTTCCCTAAGCCAAGCCTCAGGGCGAAGCAGGTGAAAGACTTAATCAAGAAGTGCAACAGCAAGGTGATACTACTTTCGGGAACACCAACGCCCGAGTCTTACTCGCAGATGTACCATCAAGTGTATGGTATTCCAAACAATCCATTTAATCATTGTACAAATTTCTACAAATTTGCAGCAGATTATGTGGATATAAAGCAGAAAAAAGTAAACGGTATGTTCATCAATGACTATAGTTATGGTAGGTATAGTATCGTTGAGGCAATGAATCCATATACCATCAACTATTCTCAGAAGGAAGCGGGCTTCAAGGTGGACACAAAAGAGCATATCATTGAGGTGGATATGCAACCGTCTACATACAAGATGATAAAGCGCTTGGAGAAAGACTTAGTTATTGAGGGTGCGGTGAATACCATACTCGCAGACACACCGGTGAAACTAATGATGAAGGTACATCAGATGTACTCAGGGACTATCAAGTTCGAGAGCGGAGACTCTATGATATTGGATATGTCTAAGGCTCAGTTCATCTACGACAACTTCATCGGTCAGCGTGCAGCTATCTTCTACAAGTTCAAGGAAGAACTCAACGCGTTGAAAAAAGTTTACGGAGACCAACTAACTACCGACCTTGATGAGTTCAACTCTGAACATAAAACCATAGCTTTGCAAATAGTATCAGGGCGCGAGGGCATCAGCCTACGTAATGCAGACAGTCTTATATTCTACAACATTGACTTCAGCGCTACGAGTTATTGGCAGGCGAGAGACCGCATGACTACTAAGGACAGACTTGAGAGTGACGTGTATTGGATATTCGCCAAGGGTGGTATCGAGCATGACATCTACAAGGCGGTAACCAAGAAGAAAGATTATACATTAAACCACTACAAAAAATTTATTAAGGATGAGTAAACAGACAGCAGTAAACCAAATCAAGGATAGCTATTACAAGATGAGTGAGACTGAGTTTCACTATTGGATATCTCAGAACTTCGAGCGACTACTAAAGGAAGAGCGTGATATGATAATGAAGTCACAAGTTAAAAGTATTGTACCTACTAAAACTAATGAGACATTTTGCAAAATTAAATACACATTAGGGGAGGGTGAAGAATGATGTGGGATGCATTGCTTATAGTGTTGGCAGGAATAGCAACCGCCACCTTGTTAGGTTTTATCATTCATCTAATAGAAAGAAATGACTGAGCAGCAGATACAAGCCAAGAGAATCAAAGACCTTGAGGAGCAGGGATACTACGTCATTAAGCTGATACGCACCAACAAGAATGGTATCCCTGACCTGCTCGCCATACCACCGAATAGCGACGTGCTGTTCAGTGAGGTGAAGAGACCGGGGCAGAAGCCAAGCAAACTACAAGAGTATAGAATGAAAGAATTAAATGAACACGGAATTAAAACAGAAGTATACAAAGGATGAACATGCAAGAGGAGTTTGAACAATTAAGAACCATCATACAAATAGTATCAGGGTTTGACATCAAGAATAAATCAAAGAAGACACACTTCGTTTATTCACGAATGATATTCTATGTGCTGACACGCAACAGAGGGTACACGTTTAAGATGATAGGTGAGTATGTAGGTAAGGATCACTCTACTGTACTTGTAGGTATCAAACAATTCTACAACCTCATCACACAAGACTCTTATCTAAGAGACATGTACCTTGAGTGCAGCACTTCATTCAGAGAAAACACACAACCAAATAGAGTAGTAGGAAAGATGCCTGTCAATACTTTTGTAGACGATTTACAATATCAAATAGATTCACTAATTTTGGAGAATGAGAAACTTCAGAAATTAAAATACATGAGCAACCGATTCAAGGACATCTTGAAAGAGATGGATAGCAGAACACCGCTCGGTATGGAAGAGGTTCTTCAAGAGAAGATAATCAAGTTACTTAACGGCGACATATTTAGATGAGCTTAGAAAACGAAAGGGCAAAAAGGTTGTCGTTGAGAATTAACGAATACCATAATCTGTTGGCTGATGTCTACGAGAACTTAGTCGACAGAGACTTTCGTAAGGTTGATAATGATGTAAGGTTTCTCATAATGGAATTAAGATGTATCTTAAAATCAATTGAAGAAGATGATTTCTGAAACAGCAGAAGACTTACTCAGAGAAAAGAAAGCCATAGACACTTTCGTTAAAACATTCGGTGGTTCATATCAAAAGCTTGACCCATTCGATATCGACTACAAGATATTCGATGAGAACAAGAAGGTCATAGGATACGCAGAGGTAAAGGGTAGGATAAGAACAATGCGAGATGCCTACCCTCTACCTATCTCTGCACGCAAAGTAATCAAACTAATAGACAAGAGACTCAACCCACTAATCATTTGGGCATGCGAAGATGGTATCATCTACGGCAGACCTGAGAACTTAGTAGGGCAAGTGAAGCAGGGGGGAAGAACCCCCCGCGAAGGAGCTGCTCATGACATAGACCTCATGCTCTATTACGATAGGCAGAAGGCTCTGAAGTATGTTCGCTTCGTATAGTTATAATCCTCTACCTCTCGACGAACCACCTCTACCTGTTGATGTACCGCCTCTACCTGTTGATGTACCACCTCTACCTGTTGATGTACCACCTCTGCCTGTTGAAGTACCACCTCTGCCTGTAGAAGTACCTCCTCTGCTTGTTGACTTACCATAGGCTCTATCTAACATAGCCTTACGCTTATCACGAGCAAGCTTCTGCTCTTTAGTCTCAGGCTCTTTTTCTTTATAGTACTGAGAATCCTTACCATATCTCTTCTCGTATTCTTCAGGGAAGTATTCCTTAAGTTCAGAGCGAGTAAGCAAATCTTTCGTAGGTACTGCGTTCGGGTCATAGCCGGGAGACTCTTTTATTCTTTCGATTCTTTCACGATCTTCACGGTCTATTCTTTCAGTGTACGACTCTTGGTATCCGAAGTATGCATCTTTCTCTGCACGCTTTGCTTCATTCTTTTCTTCAGCAAGTTTCTTCTTCGCCTTCTCAGCATCATACCCCGGAGATCCCGGACCAAAGGTCTTCTCATAAAGCTCAGGGTCGTATCTCTTCATGTCAGTACGCGTCTCGTACTTACCTAATTTCTCCTTCTCAATAGCCCTTTCTTTCTCAGCCTCTTTATTAGCCTTTATCTCTTGCTGAAGGCTGCCATATATTTGACTCATAAGAACAGCTCTCGTCTCATTGTACAATGGAACTAATCCCATATTACCCAATATCTCAAGAGGAAGTCTCTTGTAAATCTCAGCCTTCTGCCTCTCAATAGCAGGCGCTTCTTTCTTAGGTTCTTCAGTAGCCTTTCTTATACCCAAGTCAATCGTCTTAGCGAGTGGTGTGAATGAACCTGTAAACATAAGAATGTAATCACCAAGGTCTGTCTGATGTCCCTTTCTTTCTTTAGGCAAAGAAGAGTAAGAGATGTAATCTTTGTATGGATCGTAGTCTCCGTTTCTTAGAAAATCAAAATACTCCTCATTGATTTTCTCAACACCTGCATTGCTAAATAATTTAACGGCATTACCAAAGTCACGTCCCACTAAAAGAGATGTTGCTGTAGAGGCGAGAGCCTGTTCAAACTTCTGCATGAATGACTTCTCTGTTTCCTCCTCTTCATCATCACCGAATGCAGAAAGCAACATGCTGCCCAAGATGTTACTAAGCAATGTGTACACAGTCATACGTGTAATTACACCACCGAGAAGAGCAGCACCCTGCTTGCGCGTAAGTGTTCCGTCACCCATAGCAGCATAGATACCCTGACGTGCAGCAGCAAACTCATATATCGCAAAGCGAGTCATGAAGTTATTGAAGTTGTTATAACCTCTTGTCCATGCACTTTGGTCAGCAGTAACAGCACCCTTGAGGATACCCGTGAATGGGTTGTCAGAAGCACCTGTAAGTGTAGACTTCTCATCAGCTACATCTCTTGACTTTGATATAGCCTCGCCATACTTATTCATGTAAGCCTCATCGTTAGACGCAATCTTATCAAAGTCTACCTCTGTCCCTGTCTGTTTTTTGAACTCGTTAGCAAAAGATCCGAACCATACCGGACGCATAACAAGTTTATCAGGAGTAGATATCAACGAGTCAGCCACAAGCTCAACACCATTCTTAAATTTCTTAAGAGACTTGTTGTAGATAATGTTAGACACATTTTGAACAGTACCCTTAACCTTGTTGGTGCGAACACCACTTGCTTGACTCATGATAGAGGTGTCAATAAACTTACCTGTTAAACTATCTCCACTAAAGAGACGAGAGGTTTGCTTACTTCCAACATTATCCATTATATCAACAGCAGATGGAGACATAATAGTAGACCTGTACTTAATACCATTAGAGAATGCTTTAGGGTCTGTGAAAAGAGCAAAGCCTACGTTAGAAGCAAGTTCAGATACAAACCTCTTAGAGCTTGCGAGAATAGCTCGGTAACCCTGCTTAGATATTGCATTAACTACATCGTCAGCAAAGCTATCGGTGACAAAGTTGTTCGTCAGAACATTTCTAATCACCTCTTCGTTAGCACCCTCAATAGCATTTAACAAATCTCTCTTGCTTCCTCTTAGCGTTCCCTTCTCTTCCATCAACTTACGAGTCTCATTGATAGTCTTTCTCGAAGTTCTGATAGCCTCGGTCAAGTGGAAGTCTAATAGTGTAGCCTTAGCACCCTTCTGAGCAGATGCAAATACATCAAAGTTGATTGGTGATACCTCACCTGTTCTTCCTTCTAATGTCTTGGCTTTAGTAGATGGTCTTCTTGAGTTATTGTAAGCATTTGAATTTTGAATACCTGTTGATCTTTCGTTAGGATCGTAGTCATGCAACACCGGAAGGTGAACATAGTTGTTCAATGGAGTGATACTCTCACCGCGAATAACAGATGCAGTATACTGAGCCTTGTCTGTAAGACCATCGTTGAGTTCTCTGATAGTTTTCAAAGCATTACGCTCAGCTACATTGAAAGACTTGTACAACTTCTCGCTGTCTATCTCTCTGATTGGCTTACCATTCTTATCTGTTCCAACATTAACACCATACTTATCAAGTATGTTCTCAAGAAGTTCAGCATCACGCTCTTTAAATTTATTCGTCTTGTCATTTAACATTCTTTTTATGGTAGCCTTGATAAAGCTTGACGCAGGATTCACTTGGTCGCTACCCAAGTTGCTCTCGTATTCAAGCTGAATCATATAAGCCATCATTCTAAATGATGATTCTAAAGTTTTGTTAGCGTTGTATCCATGAGACTTAGCTACTGCATCATGAGCATCATCTAACTTTTGATTTACCTTGCCCATCTCAGTATCAAAAGCAGCTTGACCTTGAGCCATCATACCGAACACAGCATTGAAGATGCGCTTGGTTTTGAAGTCACCAAAGAGTTGGTCTATGAACAACAATGGTGAGCGACGAATCATCTCAAGCTGAGCGGTTCTACCTGTAAACGCAGCCTTAACCTTGCCGATAAATCCTGAAACCTTCAAAGCTTTAGCATCTTCAATAGCGGTTTCTAAATCATTAGCAGCAGACTGAACTGAGTTTAGCTTCTCTACCGTAATCATTGCGTAACGAGGTAAGTAACCTGCGTTGATATTGTCAATCAACTTACTCACGTTCTCTAATTGATTAACAGATAGTTTCTTCAGAAGCTCAGGCTTTAGCAACGCAACCAATCTCTTAGCCAAGTCTCTCTCAAGTCTTGAAGGTAATCGGTCCGTATCTACAGTCACCGATTTGATTGCTTTAATCAAAGCCTTCTTCTCTTCTTCAATCTCAGCTTCAGTCTTCTCAGCCTCTTTAACTTTCGGGAAGATAATCTTCTTGTACTTACGCATGACCTCTGCCTCAGCATCGTCGATAGCGTCTTGATCAATCATCTTAGTGAGTGTCTTTGCGTAGTCTAACTTGCCATCCTCATCATATACCTTGTCGGTAAACTCTTCAAAGCGAAGAGCCAATTCTTCAGCCAATGATACCTCCTTATCTACAGCATCAAGTATTGCTTTCACATCCTCAGCAACCAAGTCAATGTCAGCCAAGTTCAGCACGCTGTCTGAGCTGCCGAACATGTCAACAATCTCAAGGTATGTTTCTAATACACTATCAGGAATTAGGTTTGGATTGATAGCAAATAGTTTAGCCAATGAAGGAGCAACGGCATTAGCAATACCAATCTTCTTGAGGATATTCTTTTTAGCGCGAGGTAACTTCTTACGTGCCTTCTCAATCTTCATGTCATAGTTGGCATCGTTGAATACCTTAACCATATACTCGGTGAACTTATCTATCGAGTCTTGGTTGAACATGTTCACCATGGCAAGTCTGCTTATCACACTCGCTGCCTGTCTGTTTGATATCTTACCTGCGATTACCAACTCCTTGATTTGCTTGGCGACCTGCTTGCTTATAGCCATCCATGATATCCTTGCTTGCTTAGCGCCACGAGCTAAGGTTTTTATTTGTTCGTTCAAGAACTGAAGCTCAGGCATCGTGATCATCTTCACGTCTGCTATCGGACCAAACAAATCAACTACCGTTGGTAGTTCAAATACTTTTGTTGGAGACGGAGCAGCCTTTTCTTTCTTGCCGAACTCAGCACGAACGTTGCGAACCAACTGCTCACGCTGTGAGTCGTTAGCTAATTCATAAACCTTAGAGTTCATGACGTACTCCATCACCGCGTTCATTATTCTGTTCCAATCAGCGCCGTATCTTCTTGATGTTCTAAGAGCAACCTTCTTAGAGTTATTAACCATGAGTTCATACCCCGGTATCTGCTCTAAGCTTTCCTGAAGGACTCCACCACGTTGAGCGCTGACAGTAATGCCTTGCTTCTCTTGAGCATCGTCAATGAACTCTTGAACACTCTTGTTGTTTCTTACAAAATGATTATCTACTATCTCACGCATCAGTGCAGGTCTTAACTTCTTGCTAAGCTTACTAAATACCTCAGAGTAGTTCTTATTCTTAAAAGATTTTAAGCTGTTATATATATTATTATCATAAACATTTTTATCTGTAATGTACGGGCTATATCCAAGGAAAGCATACTCAATGTTATCGTTGTTAGGAAGGAATCCATTTTGTAGTGAAGTAGCACTTGGTAGTTCTAAAAATCTTAGCGAGTTATTGTTTGTTAAGAATCCCCAACCCGGAGTTTTTAGTTCAGGAACAACAAGAGCTATTAAAGATGAGTTGCTTGTCATAAAATTACCCACTATCTTTTTTAGTTTGGGTAATTCTAAATAGAGTATCTCATTATTTGATTTCAAAAAATCAACATCTATAGACTCTACTGATGGAAGACTAATAGTTTCTATAGAATTATTATTAGCCATAAACATCTTGCCTATCTTTTTAACATTAGGTAAGTTTATAGATCGAATTAAATCATCTGAAAGAAGAAATGAGTCTCCTATCTTTTCAACTAATGGTAGATCAACTGTTTTAATTGATTTACTCAATGACATAAAATTGTCTCCAATAGTTTTTTTATCACTTGATATGTCAACTATATTATTTGAGCTGTTTAATGTAAGTTCTGTAACACTTTTATCTTTGTGTGTAACAACAACTACATTTCTATTTCCTGAATCTACTAAAAACTGAACGTCAACAGCATCATCAAAAAACGAATCATTACCGAAAGATTTTACAGTTTTATCCTTTTTATTAAAAACATATCCTGATGGTGATAGTATTTCTATATCAGGATTTATTTCATAATATTTTTGATCACTTAATTCACTCGTTGCTTCATCATAAAAACCTTCTACGTATCCATTTCTTGATATGTAAACGCGATTATAAGTGCCAACTCTTAATTGTGAACTATATACAAATAATTTATCCCCAACGCTTATTGTTGCAAAGTCAGGCTTACTTTCTTTTTCAGGTAAATCAACATAGTCTCTTATAGAATTATCTAATCCATCAACTATATTATTCAAGTCATTACCAAACGCTGCATCAGCTACACCATCACCACCTTTGCTAATATCAATTTCATGGTTATATCTATTAACCATCTTTTGAAAGGTAGAATCAGGGTCTTTTTTTATTTGAAGAGAGATTGAGCTAATAGCATACGGATCATATATACTTGGTTTCGAAGGTATCCTAAAAGTCCCATCACTATTTTCAAATCCATTGTTATAAAGATACTGTCTCCATTCAGCAGCATCTGCAGAGTTACTTTGCAAGTACTCTTGTGTAAGCATGTCGTATGGTAAAATTTCTGACGCATACGGTTTGCGTATCCAAAAAACAAATGAACTATCTAATCTTCCTTGAGCTTCTTCCTTAGTTTTAAATGTGCAGATTACATATCCTTTATCATAATCAGCTCTAAAAGACCACAGATGATTAAAGTCTTTGATAGGTATAAGGTCATATCCTTCTTGAGATAAAAGTTTAAATGGATCTTCTATAGGCGCACCTTCTTTTGAGGTTCTTCTTCCTGTTAATTTTCCAAATAAAGCGTTAACATAACTCAAGTTTTTTTCTTCAGAAAGGAACTGCTTTGATTGTCGAGGATCTACAAGTAGGCTGTCTACAAATTTAATAAACTTATTAGCATACATAGGAGCATCTGATATATGCCCTGATATAGCTTTTGATAGATCACCGTATTTATTTTGAAGTATTTTTCTACCGTTTAGAGTTATCTCGTTAGGCTGAACACTTAAGTATGTTGAGGTATTGTCCTTTATGAATAAATCAAGGAGGGCTTTAATATCTCTATTAAGATTGCTTTCAACTTGATTTACATAGTTCTCAATGTCTTTAGAGAGAGAGGTTAAGTTGATAGTATCATCCTTACCAAAGTTTGTATTGAAGCCTTTGTTTACAAGCTTGATAATCTCGTCAAGGATTTTAGTCAACAACTTCTTCAGCTCTGAGTTGTTCTCTAATCGATTAGATGTCATTAAAGAAAGCATCTCAACGATAGCCTCTTCAATCTGCTGCTCCTCGGTGTACTCGCTATAGTCTTCTTTGATTCTCTCTAAGATGCTTGCACCTTGTTTAGAGTTCTTAACCTCATTAACCAACTTGTCATAGAACTCTCGGTCTGTCTCTTTCAAAGACGCGATTACAGGGTGACCTAATATCTCATGGATAGGAGTATCTGCTGTAACGTAAGCCAAGTTGATAATAGCAACACGGTCTTCTATCTTACCCTTGAACATTTGTTCAGGGTCGTCAATATACTTAACAGGAATATTAGTTAAGCGAGCAAGTTTATTTGCTAAGACCTTAGCATTGTATACCTGCTTCTCACGAGACATCTTTGTTTTCTTTGGCTCGGGTTCTTTCTTGCTAACCTTTTGGAACTTGCCTTTGAATGGATTATAGAATCTTCCTTTAGGGTTAAGGATATACACACCACGCTGTCTTCCGTTGGCATCAGGCGCTGCTCTCTTGGCTGAGTAACCATATGGTCTCAACTCTTTATCTAAAGCAAACTCATTCACCTGTGACGGAGCAAAGCCGGTGTTGCTCACGTTGTAGCGTTGAGCAATTCTTCTCACCTCTTCGGCAGGACTGCCTCCTGTCTGCTTGGATACAGTAGAAGCTGCGCCTTTAGCTTGAAGTTCTTGAGAAAAGTGTTTCGATATATCCTCGCCTCTTGAAAGACTATCAGACATGCTTACCATAAAGTCTAATATCTGTTCAGGTGCAGCGTAGTCAAGAAATGCAGGCACGCCAAACATCTCCATGGTTATCTTGTTGAAGATGTCCTTGATTTGATTAAGAAGATTTCTTACCTCAGGCTTTTTAATGTTCTCCATTGTAACACCTGACGCAGTAAGCAAACCACCAAACTCAACAAGCCACTCTTGCGCTTGCTTGTTAGACGCTTTATACTCCGGTGAAGAAGAGAACTTGTCAAGCGCATCAACGATATCATTGAAACCATTCTGAACAAGAGTCTTTCTTATCTCATCTCTGAACTCTTTGAACAACGCTTCATTTTCACCGAATGCTTTAACCAATATAGCATGCCATACTTCGTGAGGCAAAGTAGTGGCAGTAGCTGTGTTGTTATTGATTATTATCTCTGAAGGATTACCTTGCTCATCATAGATAATCATACCGCCTTCGTTGCCAAAAATCTGTTTTGATACAGGGCTGTCTTTGTATTTGCTATCCACATAAGCCTTCATCTCTTCATTAGTATTGAAGTTGCGAATGCCTACGTTGGGGAATATTGAGGCTAATGATCTTGAAACATTGGCAAAGAGTTGTGCTTTAGTCGTAGCTCGAGTGGGTCTTAATACTTTAGAATCTTTAATTACTCTCAATCCACTAAGGCGTTCAGCATTTGCTTTTGCCTTCATGCCTGTAATAGTAAATTGAAAGGTCTTTCCTTTTCTTTTAATAACTTGCTTCTTGCCAACAGGCAATCCTAATACTTTTTTACGAGCAGTTATTTCCTGTGGTCCTCTCTCAACAACAAGATTTCTAAACTCTGGAGGTATAGCTTCTAATGAATTTGCTTCAAAAGTAACATCATCATAATCTCCGTAGTCTTCAAATGTTTCCGATTGCTCCGTCTCTTGTTCTTGCTGCTGAGTCTCCTCTTCAATTTGGTCTGATAGAGAAAGAGTCACCGCATCAATAATGTTCTGATGAAAGTCTGTTCTGTCTGCCTCAGGTACTGCTTGAGCCTCGTGATACAACTCAGCCAACATCTTCTCATTCCCCATTACAGGGGTCTCTGTGCCATCTTCTTGGGTGAACATGATGTTGGAACGCTCGTTCTCAGGAAGTGCTTCTAATGCAGCCGTAGTAGCCTCAGCCGTAGCCAACACAGCAGGTGCTTGCTTCTCTGTTACTGTTTCTTCTGCCGGTGTAAACTCTTCAGCAGCAGCAGCCTTCTCATTCAACGCATCTAACTCAGCCTGAGCTTCTTCATAAGTAACGGTAGTAACACCACCTTTACCATCAGTAACTTCAAACGAAGTGATACCATTCTTCTCATCTTCTTCTCTTGATGCAAGAGTCTCTTCAAGTTCAGTCTTTCTGTTTTGTTCCTGTTCAGTAAGACCAACTACTGTTTCAGTAGGTGCAGGAGCAACTTCTTCTTGAGTAGCCTCTTCTGATAACTTGCTTAACTGAGTATTAATCTCAGCTATTCTATTCTTCTGTCTACTAACAATAGCCTCGTCCTTACCCTCTATCTGCTGTGTTAAAGCATTCTTCTCTCTAATGAGATTCATCGCTTGCTTCTTTGCCTCTGTGCTCAACTCTGCATCAACAGATCGATATATACCAACAGATTTACGGTAATCATTAAGCTCTTCCTTGGCTTCTTCCATGGTCATATTACCTGAAGCCACCTTAGTTTTTAGCATTGCGATATATGCGCTTTGCATTTTATCATCGTTAGCTGTGGCTTCAAATGTCTTAAACTCATCATCACTCATCCCTTCAAAACCACGCTTTCTATAAGCAGCAGCAGCAGCAGGATAACTACCCATAATCATACCTCCAACAGCCTCTTGCGCCCCTGCTCTAACAACATCGTAAACATATTCCTTCAAAGAGTCAGGTGTGTCAAACATCTTCTTTCCCTTAGCCATGTTGTAGATATCCTTAACGGCGTACTCAGCAACTTGCTGACCTGCACCTGTCTCAGCCTCAGCAAGAGCTGCACCTGCAAGAGTTAATGTTCCTCTTGCAAGCATACTCTCTACATCATTCTTAATTATTTTAGAAAGGGCTGATTCAGTGGTATTCACCCCTGCCTTTTGCATGGCTTTTAAGACAAGGCTATTTACAAAACCCTTGTTCTTAATCATATTACTAAGACCGACTTCTTCTAACACTGCATTGGCTATACCAATGGGTACAGTCACCAATAGTCTTTCAGCCGAAGAAACATTATCAAACGCAGGATTTTTATCCATCTCTTGATTGACAGCGTCATTACTTTGACCGAAGAACGCAGCCGTTCTTCCTACCCATCCTCCCGGTGCTGCCATAGCAGGAGCAGACTTAACAAGACCCGCGTAAGCACCACCCCAAAATCCTTCCTCAGCTAAGTTTCTCCATTCAACCGTGGTATTAGGATCGCTTATAGGTCCTTGAATAGCTTCTCTAACCTTAGAAAGATTTTCTTTTTTATCCTTCCTATACATCTCTTCTGTATAATAAGGCATTCTCGGAGCCATACCTCCAAGAGTAGTAATGTCTAATGATAAATTAAGTAGACCTGTTAAAGCGGTAGACACACCTTCTCCTAACCATGTATAGGTAGCTCCTGTCCATGTACCTTGCTCGGCTTTTGTTTGAGCGTATTTACCAACAGATTTCTCAAGATTATATTTGCGAGCCTCAAGTGTATCGTTCTTGCTTATAATGTCCTGTCTTTTCTTATTGATATCTAAAAGAGTAGCTTCTAAAGCTGCTTTCTTTTGTAGATACTCAGGGGTGTTACGAAGATTCTCAGGAGTACTATTAAGTTCGTTGGCACTTGCTTCAAAGTTTGCAATGTCATTACTAAGTGCAAGTGCTGATTTGTTTATTTCATCGTAATCCTTTCCGATAGATGTTGTGTACTCCTCAATTGATTTTTCAGAAGAGAACTTAGCATTAGCTCCTGCATATTGTGCAGCATACTTTTCAATCTGAGGTATCTTGGTAGCATTAGACGCTATAAAGTTTTTTAACTTCTTAGACTCCTCAATGTTATCACTTTCTGTAAGATTGTTTAGGGATATTTCTATGGTCTCTTTATTCGGAGCTTTTACTATCATGAAGTCTCCGGTCATTCCCGATTCCTCAAACGTAAATCCTAATGGACCAAACATGTAGTTCATCTTAGGAACAACAGCCTCTTCAACACTAAGTCCTGCTACGTTCTGAGACATTGCCCCTGACACCACAGCAAGAGGTGTTGCTTGAGCCAACAAAGCCACCGCATTGGGCATGCTCGTTGGTCCAAACTCACCCAAGTTGATAAGGTCAGGAGTGATTTGATTTAACTGCTCTTTAACAAAGTCAGGTAAGTTCTGTTCTTTCTTTAGTTCTTGATATATACCTCTTAAGAAATCATTCTTTAAGAACGGCATCTTCTGAGTGTCGGCTTCGAGTTGCTGTGA
>JACCDW011276924.1_pt1 | contig 32704 bp, 37 predicted proteins | sample 7449781 | NCBI WGS metagenome assembly JACCDW01 (sample SAMN15323449, study PRJNA562643) | freshwater metagenome | isolation source: river surface water | place: USA:Blue River Watershed | collected 2017-08-18
CAGTAGAAATCACATTGAAACAAAGTTTCAATATTGGAGATTTATCTCCAATGTGATTTCAATTCTCTATAGGTTCCGTAATCCATTTGATATCTGATCTGCAGACAGGACAAGTCTTTTTAGTTTCTAGCCAGGTTTTTATAGATTCTATATCAAACATATGGAAACAAGATATAATGGACGCATTACTTGGGGATAAGACATCCATACTGATAGGGCAATTTGTTTCTTTGGTAAGTGCATCTGTTACAAGCAATTTCACATAATCTTTTGGCATCGTTGACTTGTATTGACGAGGTACTCGTTCAACTATAACCTCTGATAATCCTTCAAAGAAACTATTTATCCTATCATAATCATCCTCAAGTGAGCCATCTGCATGATAAGAATAGATATTTAATAGTTTCGCAAAGTCAAAGTATCCCTTTGAAAGAGTTCCTGCACTCTCTGGTAAAATTATATATTCACAAAGAAAGGGTAAGTCACCTGTTGGCCTTCCACTTGTAGTTAATTCTTGCATTATACTTTCAAATAATGTAAAATTTTCATACAGTTCTGATATTCCTAATTGGTTTATAATGCTTTGCAGTAAGAAAACAGACCAAGTATTACTTTCTTCTTGATTAACAAACCTTAGTTTAATATTCTTTCCTTGTGAATTATCACGAATTCTCCTAGCACCAGGAGTTTCTGCGGGAGCTATATTAAATCTATTAAGAGTATTCTCACAAATAGGAATTTTCTGAAAAGTTGGAACATTCGTATTCAAATCACTTACTATTATTCTTTCTAAACGTTCATCTTCTGTATAAGAAAGTGGATTCCTTTGTTCTACAACCTCTTCAGTGTTTGTTGTTTCTTCCCCATCAGAAATTAAATATGCATTTGTTGTAAAACCATCGCGCCCCATGTTTGCATATTCACTTCTTGTAACATCACCTTCTGTAAAAACTCGAAAAGGGCTTTCTTCCACATTTCTCTCAATAAAAAAAGTACAACCTTGAATGGAAGGAAATGATGTAGTCAACGTAACAATTACAAATTTATCTACAGTAGAAGAGGGTGGAAACAGATGGAACTTACTTGGTTCATAATATATCCATGCACGTTGAAGAAGCAACTTTACCTCTTTCCATGATGTATAATCATTTTCACGTACTACACGAGGCATATTAAATATCTCACGTGTTATTGGTCTTTTATGATCGGTATTATAATCAATCATAATTTTTGCTTCCGTCCAAGCGCTTGGTTCGCTACTACTAATATATTCTCCCTCAAGGATATAGATCATTTGAGAGTGAAGAATGACTGGGATCCATCCTTCTTTTTTATAAGGACGAAATGTATTCATTTTTAAACTATTTATATTATCATTCTCACGATAACTATAATGAATATCCCTTTCAACTATATCATTAATATCGCACTTTCCCCATTCCAATTTATTCTTTCTTCTTAAATTCCAATATTCATAATTTTGCCTTGCTGCTGTTATAATCTGTTGGCAGAGAAAAGGAATGTCAGTTGTAATAATTTGCTTGCGTATACTTCTTACATTAATTAATTCTTTGATTGATTCTGGTAGTTTTGAGATTAATTGTTTATTTTTTAAAAGTTCATTTGCAACGATGTGAGTATAATCTTCATATTTGTAATACAAGATAGGGTTATAACAATATATTATTATATCTGTTAAAACACTAATTATTTCGTTTGAAACACAAAGTTCTTTTTCATCATCAAATGGGTTCTTATTTGGGGTGTCATCAAAAAATACTCTGAATAGATATTTTACTGATATTCGCACGTTTTCATTAAACTCCATCTGTATATTTTCAGTGTAATGGTTTAAATCCGGAATTCAAGAGTTCAAATTTTTTACGCACTTTGTATAGCATCTGCTTGCAATTTCTTTTCATTATCTAATGCTATAGCAAGACTAATCTCTTCATTTGTAAATTGTCTTTTAATCTCATTTGTTACCTCTTGATTTATAGGTTTCACAGGTTCAGGAGCAAGCAAAGAGTTATCAAGTTGAACTCCATTTTCAGTTAAACGAATCTTATTTAGGAGTTCTTCAACTTCCGCAAGAGCACATTTTATTTTGTTGAAGTCTTGTTCACAGTCTTTCCAATTCTTGTAAGAAATTTGAGTAACTTTCTTTTCTGAATGATAAGATAATGTTATTAAAGGACTACCCACACAATTTGTACCCATAGATACACTTGACAAACTAGGAACATGTACCATAGTGTTCTTTATTCGCAGAAATCTTGGCATTTCTGTTTATATATTGCATGCAGTTTTAAACCTTCAATAAAAATATAAAGTATTTTTTTTTATTTTCCCAGAATCCAACTAATTCTTTTCTTTACAGAATTAAGTCTCAATTTCAAAGAAGTTAAAACTAGAAATAAACTCAAACCGTCCACCCTTAAAGGTACACTTCACAGGCTCCTTGAACGTATGAAACCTTCCACCGTCCAAAGCACTATTATTCTTATCAACTAGATGCTCGGAAACAATACCAATAATACCTGCATCAACTCCATACTCAAATCCATCTGAACCAACATAGAGTCCATCACCATAGGAAGTATTATCTACCATGAAGAACCCTCCATCCTTATGAGTATAGAGTCCACTATCATACCCAAACCCACCAAAGATAGCATCATATACCTTGTCATTTAGACAATAACAGATATCTCCAATCCAATACTTTCCAGCAGGAAACGTCTGAACACGCTTGCTACTGTACTGCCAATCCTTGGTATTCAGAAAGGACTCAAATGGATTCTGCTTTGTATCACTAGGCGCAGGAGTAGGAGCAGAAACTGGTGAAGTAGTTGTGGGTACACTCACCTGAATCTTGAAGACAACATTTTCAGATCCATAGAATCGCTTTACAATATCCTTCCACTCTGCCTCATTCTTGTAAGAAACCTTTGCTGGAAAGAACTGCTGGAAAGTGGAAGAATCAATCTGGCGAGCAGTTGAAACGCGGTTGTTCTTTACCATTGCACGGATTGTAGACATTTTGGCCTACTTTCTAGGTGGTGGAGGGGCGTTCAATTTTTTTACCCACCAAAATTTCAGAGTATCTTATAGAATGAATACGGCTAGTCCTGCTCCTGCAAATAAACCTCTTGCGGTTGCTGCACCTCCAAGTGGGGTATCAGGCCCTAAAAAACTTCCCCTTACAAATGTTGAAGATGCCTATTTCAAATTAGCAGAAAATAGTAGTGCTGAGTTTGATTCTTTAAAGAAGGTTATCAAACTAACTGGGGATATGTTCGCTTTTGGTGAACCAACTCTTGAAATTATGCAATTGTTAGCAAAAGTCTATAATGAAAATATAATGCGTATTCTTTCAAAGAATGTTACTGATAAACCAGGTGAATTACCTCAAGCAGGTAAAGATTTTACAAAATTCAGATGTATGCTTGGTGTTTTACAAGTAGAAAATGATGATCCAAATAAACAAATTTATGTTACAATTTCAGAAAGTCCTGGTTTTGATGATAAATATGATGGTGTAACCGATATAATGTATCAGTTAAAAAGACAAATGGCTTTAAATCTATTTAAAAGTGCAAATATTGAAGTAAGATATCCTGAAGAAACAAATGCAACATTTGATAAATTTGGAGGAAAGCCCATATTTCCTGCAGAGACTAGATGGAGAAGAAAAGAAGGCGCAGATGACTGGAATAACCTTTATGAATATGATGCAATTAGAAAAGTTCTTTTAGATATGAATAACCCGATATTAAAATCTAATATGTTCCTTGATGATAATTTATTCAAAAGAAATTCAGGTGATAAAGTGAATGTCTACAGTTCTAAAATACGAAATAAGCCTCTTGTTGTCAATTGGGTAGATAGTATTGAGTATTTAAAAAGAAGAATTATAAGAACAAATGCAAATGGAAAAATTATTGAGGAATCACAAAAGACATTCCGTCCTTTTAAGAAATATAAGTTTTCTGCAAATAAAAAACAGGTAACTGCCGAATGTAACAATGGACATTTGTGCACCGAATCTAAATTATTTGCGTACGCTCACATGAATAAACTTCAGCCTAAGAGTTTTGTTGCCTATTGGATGGAAAATATTCTCCCCCCTCATCATATTATTAGGGGTTATTCTTATAGAACAGAACCAGATCTAGCAGAATTAAACAATGTAAAAGGAAATGAAAAGAAACAAGAAGAATTATTGAATGCAATTACTAAAGAAACACAACTCTTAAATACACTTACTCAAAGATGCATCAATAATATAGTAGTACCTTTATTAGGAAATAATGGAAACATTATGAATTTACCTGGTGGATTTTTCAAGGATTTATATATATCTTTACAGAATGCAAAAAGAAGAAATAAAATATCTGGAAATTTAATTCCAGCATACACACAAGAAGGAGTATATAATAAATTTTTCTCTCTAATAAGAGTTATAATTCAACCTGCAGCAGTTGCATGCCCTGGATGTTTTGCAAATATTCAAGCCTACAAGGATGGTGACATGGCTATCTGGAATTCTAGAAATTGTTATGTTGAAAGACAAAGAAAGCCTGCTGCTGTTGTGAGAACTGGAGGTTCACGAATGACTAGACGTAAAATGAGAAAAGGAAAGAAACATACACGTAAACACTAAACTTAAATAATCTTGTCAATAAATAAATAATGAGAGTATTAGTTCTTATTATTTATTCTGAAGATTTACCTTCCTATTTAAGAAATCGTGACGGTTGGAGACTTTATTCTAAGAGAGACTCATCGTTTGATGTATACTTTATGAAATTTTCAAAGGAACATCAATCTCTTACAATTGAAGATGATATGATTTACATACCTGGTGAAGAATCACTCCAAAACTTATCTAAGAAATTTATTGCATCCTTAGAAAACTTACCCTATAAAAAGTACAACTATATACTTCGTACAAATATGTCCTCTTTTTATGTCTTTCATAATTTAATTCCTGTACTACAATCTTTACCAAAAGAAAAAGTGCTTGCTGGAGAAGTCAATGGCAATTATGTTTCAGGGGCTGGAATGATTTTTACTCCAGATGTATGTGAACTTCTCATCCAAAATAAAGATGCAGTTATTAACTATGATTTTTCAGATCCTTTTGATGATGTTATTATGTCATTTTATTTACACAAAGTTCATGGAATACAATATACACAAACATATCCAGTGAGGGTGAATATAGAACTTCCACAAAACGGTACAGAAAGTACTATCCCTATGAATGCATTTCACTTTCGTCTGAAGCAAAGAACTCCAGAAGAAAGAATGAAAGAATATGATATTATGATGAATCTTTATAAAAAATTCTATTGTTAATGCTTTCTTGTTTTCTTATGTTTTCTTTGTGATAATTTTTTCTTTGTTATTCTCCCACCTTTCTTTTTTAACTTTCTTACACATTTTTCTGGAAGAAATCCAAATTTTCTTAATATAGAAGTACAAAAACTATTTACATTTGTATTAGAGTTATTATTTCCTTCATCATTAGAATTCGGTAAGTATGCTTTATAAAGTGCTTCTGGACCATGTATAGTATTCTCTGCACTTTCAAACACATTCCCAGCAGCAGGGAATGCCGCCCTCCTTATTTCTAGAGGTGTGTTTGCTGTGACAGGTTTCAGCCCCCTTGAGGAAGGACCTGGAAGATATTTAATACCAGTAAATCTCCCTGATGTATTTTCTCTTCCATAATGTGTCATAATTCCTGCTATTCTTGTACTCTCACTAAATTCAGATGCTGGAACTGTTTTTGATGCAACTACACAATTAATAAAAACAATAACTTTCATATCAATACCTTCAAAAGGAATAGCATTTACATAGTTTACAAAGTCACTTTGTCTGTATTTACCTGCCCCTCTATCAGCCGCAGTAGTCTTATCAAGTATAACTTGTGTTAACTCAGGTATAAATACATTTGTAGTATTATTTAATCCATATACGCCCCAGTAATTATTCTTATCTGCTAAATCTTCTTGCCGTAAATAGATATATTTATCTAATGTTATATCTCTTGGTGTGTTAAAAATCAAATTATCTAGAGTAGCATTTCTTATATTTCCACGTGATCCAAGAAATTTGCTAAATGTTTCTTCAATATTCGCCTTTGAAAATCTTGGCAATAAATACCTGTCATAACTTGTTATTGTCATACATCCATACGCATCTCCTGCACCTGTCTGAATAACTACTGTGTTCTCTGGCGTTTTAAAAGAAGGTCCATGAGAATTTTGTATTAATTCTCCGTGAACAAATACAAAAAATACAGCATATTTATTTGATCTTAAAATTTTTTGTATTTCATTTGGATTTCTGTAAGGTTCAGCAAGCACAAATACTCTACCACTCATTCTATTTATTTACACCTTTTTATTCAATTACCATTGGAATGTTGTGTTCGTTACAGAACTCTGCAACATCCTTCATCTTTTCAAATCCAATCTTTCCAGTTCCTACAAGGGCATGTCTGTCCTTACAAGAACCACATACATCCATAGAGTCATTATAGTGCACAAGTTTCAGAAGTCCAGGGCGAGCAATGGCTTTGTAAAGATATGCAACTGGATCATGTTTGCATGCAAAGACGTGACAAGTATCAAGGCACATACGAAGGCGCTTATCCTTGAAACTCTCTACAAAGTCAATGAACTCATTCATCCCACGCAACATTTCTGTTCCCTGACCTGCGGGAGTTTCCAGAAGCAGAGGACAGTCCTCACTTGCAAAAGGCAAACAAGCCAGAAGAACCTTTCGCATATTTTCCAAGGCTTGCTCTGCGGGTTGATCTGTGGACTTTCCCACGTGAACTACAACTCCCTTTCCTCCAAATGCACGAGTATACTCAAGATTCTTCTGAAGCAACTTGATATGCCACTCATCCTTCACATCCTTTGCTGCCAGGTTAATAATGTACTGGCTGTGTACATAGATGTTCAGTTTGCGTACCTCAAGAACCTTCTTTCCTGCAGCCAAATCTTCAGACTTGATATTCATGTGTGAACTCTGAGGTCCACTCAAGAAGATCTGATAAGGCCGAGAATCAGGAATACTCTTCATTGTGAGTTCCATAGACTTCTGCTTTCCAATATGACAGCCGATTCCGTGCTCCATGCATAGAAGTTGCGCGCGAATCTGACTTTCAAACCCAGTCGTCTGATTAGCAGTAGACACCTTCACTAGAAGGTCACGATACTTTGTGCGATCAGTCCAACCGCGAATATCGTAATGCCAAACCATTTTCTGGAGAGGAAGAACAAGATACAAGTCTGTAACCTCGGAAACAAGGGCACCATAGGCAAAGACTTGGAGCAAGAAATCACTCCAATTGTCCTTTAGCATACCCGTGAGTTTGACTTCAAAGACTTGTGTCTTATTCATCATATCAGGATGACCTTCAACTGTTCCATATTCAATATGCTTTTCATACTCAAGAGGACCATCTGCAGAGCGCAAAACAGCATCAAGGGCCTTCCGAGTTGCTACGAGTGCATCAAGAAAGGGTTGAGTTGTTTTGGACTTGCGGATCTTCTCCTCTGCCTCCGCGGAAAGCGGACAGAGTGCACGAACAACAGGAAACAACGTATCCATCGTGATCTCTGCAGCAGGAAGACGAAGGAGATGCTCTGCTATAAACCCGAGAAGAGAATATCCCTCATCCTTACCCAAACAAGTGAGAAGCATAGATGGATACTTCTCAGTTGTTGCATCAGGAACAGAAACCTTTGAAGGCAACAATTTCTTCAACTCTGCCCGATTTGTAGAATCAAGAGAGGAAAGAATCTGACGAACGCGAAGAGTGGAAGTCATTTTGCTGTGTACCCTAGTTTCCACATAGGATCGTTTCAATTTTTCATAATAAATTCTTTTCTCTTAATATAAGATGTCTCAAGTCCTCCCTATTGATGCTGTCGCAGTATCTCCTCGCAGAGCCTACATCACTACCTCTGCCTACAATACTGATTTGTACACCTACACTGTCACCACAAATCCCACCACCTTTGTGAAGACAGGTACTCTTGCTGCTAACGTCACTGGTGCTACGGCTTCTACTTGCCCCCCCAATCGTATCCTTCGTGAAAACGGTAAGCGCCTCTACCCTGACGCCAATCCTCAGATCTCCACTTTGATGGTTGGTGTATATGATGCTGTTTCCGGTTTGAGCGGATTTATTGATCCTAACGCCCCTAAGTTTGCCATTTATAACTCCGATAAGGCAAACTACATCCCCAATGGTATTGATCCTACCACTGGCCTCACTGACAGAGGCGCTCCTGTTTTTACTGCTGGTACTGTCACTGCTGGTGGTACTATCACAGCCCAGACAAACATTAATGTCAGCACGGGCATGGTTGTTTCTACCGGTCAGATTCGTTCCTCCGCGGTAACTTCTTTGGGAACAATTACTGCTACTACTGGCAGCCCCACCGTTGATATTAATCCTTCTCTCGGCCAGGTATTCACCCTCACAGTTAGCAATGCTTCTGGTACACCCGCTGTTACTATTAGATGCCATGATGGCACTAATGCAATTGTTCCTCCTGCTGGTTCAGTTGTCTATCTCATCATTAACGCTACTACTGCTAATGCTACGGTTGCCGCTGGAACAAACGTTAAATTGGTAGGTATCACTCTTGCTGCCAACCGCTTTTATGGCCTTACTTTGGTAAGCGACGGAACCCAACTCGTCCAAGTCGGTGGTGACGTTGCTGCTACTGCAATGGCTTAAGCAGATTCTACTAATCCTTTCCACTGAGAAATTCCTCCTGAGTAATGCCATGTATTATAAAATCCTAAAGAATCTAGCCTCTCTTTGAGTCTCTCTGCAGCATTACATTCAGGTGAATAACAATATATTATTAACGGTATTTCTGTGAAGGAAATCTTTTTCTTCATAAAAGCATCTATAATCATAGGAAACTCAGAAAATTTCTTCAAGATCTGCGCTTCAATATATTCTTCATTCGCTTTGTCAACAGGAATAGAAATAGATCCCTGGATATGTTTTTTCTTATATTCTTCTGCAGGTAAAGCATTTACAACAATATGTGTTCCTTTGCTTATGGATTTCAAGACATCTTCCTCAGAAACATCACAAAAGATTTGTTGTGTATATAATTGTCTTTCCCATGACTCACCTCCCCAATACAAAAAATGAAAATGTCTTGAATAAATTGTCTTATTTTCAGGATTTCTGTAAACCTGCGGACACTTGACATAACATACCGCAGTACCATTCTTATCTGTTTTTGTCACTCCTGAGTTCTTAAGAGTTCCATAGGCTTCTGGGCGCAAAGAAATAGAAATATCCATCCACGCTTTGGGATTGGTCGCAAAGTAAAAAATACTTGTATTCGGCCTTAAATTATGAAGAACTATCTTTTCACCCCGTTTGTGATACGCTTTTGCATCTTTGGGATAAAATTTAGAAAAGAGTTCATAGTCCCCTGTTTTATATGTGGTTCCAGAAACCTTTGGTCCACATTTATGACAAACCTTCATTCTACTCTAGAGTTCTAAAATATGATCTAATTCGTACCCCATATCTAGAAGACGTTCAATTCGCGAAGGATGCCACGCCTTCATTACAATTTCTTCATGAAGAAGACGGGCTCTGTAACGAGTTCGCAACCTCTTTATTGCTAAACGGTACCGTACAAGTTTTTTGAAATTTTCCAAGAGTTCTTCTATTCTTCCTTGAGGCATTACATATCTTCTAGAACCTGCTTTGCGAACCCACTGTTTATCATCAATACCTTCAATCATGACTCTCAGAGAAAGACTTTTATACCCTTCTTCCACCTTTCTCTCTAGAAATTCATTGTAATGATTCTGAATAGGATTTCTTAACCAACAGATAAAGGGTAGCATATACTCCTTTGTCTCTAGGTTTCTAGCAGTGTGCATGAGGTATACATTTCGTCCTTTGTATTTACCAAAAGACATACATATTAAAGATGTCCGTCAGAAGTCAATTTTTCATGATACTTTCTAAAGACTTCAGGATATCCATGAAAAGAATTATTAAAATCAATATATTCCACTTTAATATTTTTTCTCATAAATATATCTTTTGTACTTTGAATTAAATTCTCAATATTTGCTTTATCCTTGTACTTTGGAGTATTTAATTCTTGGTGAGAGAAACTTTCTAATTTTCGTATTAAGTCATCTACGCTCATGAAACAACTAAAATGCCACCCGCTCTTAATGCAGTCTGCAGGAATAGGTACATTCCTTTGATTTTTAAAGACTCTCAATTCATGAATATTATGAATTGTCCTTAATAAGGAAGTATGGAGAAAATATGCATTCGTCCATGTCATGGGTTGAAAATTCGTGAAACGGCATTGATATAACTTCATCTCGACGTGAACTACTTTCTTCTTTTCTTTTGTAATCTCAATCATCTTTTCTAAAGGGGGTAATGTGTTGATATCATAAAACTCATCACAATCTGAAAAGAAAACAATTGCATCATCGTGATTGGAAAGAATCTGTGGAACTGCCGCATTTCGCTGATGGCTTTCCTGTTCCCAAGGATTCAAAGAATGAAAATCATTCAAGATAACAAACTTCACTTTCTCTTTATAAGGAGCAAACCATTCTGCATATTTCTCGCAGTACAAAAAATCTTTTCGTTTTCCAGTAAATGTATACCAACTTTCTGTAAAGTAAAATTCATCAAAGAAATCTTTGTAGTATTCTAAGCGCATCTTTACAATCTCGTCTCCATTAAACATGCAACAATCAATAAGTTTCATTCTATACAAAAGTTATATGTATCTTTAGATCTCATAGTAAATACAGAAGGCCATATTACCACAGGCCGCAACATCTGTTCCAGAACGATCCTCCATGTGATGCTCGTACATTTTGCGGATGGTCGTTTCCCAATCCATCAGATTCCAATTCTCTGCACTCCACTGGATAATGTTTTGGATAGACATATAGGCCATTTGGAGATCACTGAAGAACGTTCGCTCACGCTGATCCCCATTGTAGAAGACAACGCGGCAGGGAGTATTGTACTGATTGGGTTCCATTGGAGCGTCACCAGGAGGAGAGGCAGATTGGCTCATTTGGGATACTTCAGTCTATGTATTGTATGAATCAATTTTTCATGTTTTTTTGCATTCCAAGGAAACATAAAAAAAGAGCCCTACACTTCTTTCCAACCAAGAAGTGACCTTCAACCATTGAAGGATTTTTTAGTTCAAATTGTTATACGGGTATTGCTGTGTGCATCTTTAAGAACAAGTTCCAAAAGTTAAATTAAGCGTAATTTAATTGAGGTGGTTGCTGTGAGGAACTTTAACAAGATGCTTAGTAACTTTAAGCAAATCTACTAACTCTTGGCCTAGAAACAGGAATTAGTTAGATCTGCACTCGGCGAGAATCTCCACCTTTCCTTTTATGGGAAATAAACCAATACAGGAGATTTCTCTGCATTTGGAAGACGGTATTGGGCGCCTTCAACTCGTTGAATTAGATTTGGTTTTGCTGTGAGTAGTCTTAGGAACAGGTTTCTGGATTCAACGTAATAAGAATTGAATTGGGAGTTGCTGTGAGAAACCTTAAAACAGACTACATAGTCAGGATGGAGTAGGAATTTATAAGGCGGCTCTACTCCTAGCCGCACCCTAAATCCAAGCGATTTAGCCGTCAATTTTTTTGGTTGGTCCTCCCCCCACAGTTATTTTTCTTAGTAACTCTTTATGTAGTCTCCTTTTCTGTTTTAATTTTTCATGCTCCTCTAGCGTCAGTCCATATTTTGTTAACATTTCTAAAGTTTCACGCATTTCTTTCTGTTTATGATATTCCAAAAGTTCTTCTCGTAATAATTTCCAGCATTTATCAATTGTAGAAGATTTAATATATTGAATATTAATTTTCATTGGTTCTAGAGGTTCTTGAGAACGAATAATTTGATGAAGTTCTTTTTTTATAAAGACTCGTGGGTCCGATGGGGCATCCATATCCAAAATTTGTTGTGCTGAAAAGCATGAATCTACAATATTACGCAACCAGTGCTTTCTGTAAAAGTCGCATAATTCGCATCTACATCTACTATAAGGACAATCAAAATCAAAACAACAGACACATCTCGCTATCCCACCTTCCGTACCAATTTTTTTTACCCATTCTGTATCAAAACTTTTATTCCAATTATACTCTTTACAAGGACAATATGATGCACAGTCATGGTATCGGAAATCCTCATAATAGTCGTAGTATCGCCAATAATCATAATCATGGTCATAAAACTTTTGGTTATCAATCCAGTATATTTCTTCTACTTTATCTAATTCTTCTTGTTGTGCACGATGAAAGTTTTTAGATGAATGATAAGGCATGATACAAATAAATTATTGTATTGTGGAATTGAATACTGGTTTATTCATAATGAAACCTGTTAATTTTACTAAAATTGAACTAAATGCTACTGCTTTAATAAGCAGTAATCCAAAATGAACTCCTTTCAACCCCCCACGTCATTTCTTAGCAGTGACCCCTTTCAAGATGCAAGATCCTTCCAAACAACCATTATAAAAAATAAATATCATATTCGCATTCAACAAAGAAATGGAAAGAAAAGTATCACAACTATTCAGGGATGGGAAGAGGATCTAGATGTAAAGCGTATCTGTAAAGCCATGCGTGCTGCTTTTAGTTGTAACGGAAACGTAATTGAAGATAAAAAAGAAGGAGGTGAAATCATTCAACTTCAAGGAGATCAGAGAGAAAATGCAAAACAATGGATTCTAGATCAAGAAATTATTACAAAATCAGAAGCAGATCGTATCGTTATTCATGGATTTTAAAAAATCTTTATTTACTCTTTTACTTCTGTCCCTTTTTTAATCATAATATGTTTGATATTTCATTTTTTGTTCCCAATGATATCCCCAGCGACCAAGAGGAACTGGAATTTCTTTTGCCCGCTGAAATAATCTTAAGAATAAGGTTATCATTTTGTGATGATATTAACAATAAAAAGGGTATCAATTTTAAACTATCATACTATATTTTTTATTTTCTTTTTTTATTTTGATATTATCTTTACGCATCCTCTAGACGGAGTTCATCACGTAGACTCTCAAGGACATCGCGAAGTGTCTTCCCACTTACTCCAGAAGGTGCAGAAGATGCAGAGGGACGCAGAGAGGCAAGTCGATCACGGACTGGCTGGTAGCGGTCGGCATCCAGAATTACGCGAAGTGCATCCATGGGCGTCTGCACCTTGGCCCCCTCCTCGGTGAGAACCTTGAAGAGAGAAGGAGACCAGCCAGAGAGATGGATCACGCCCTCCTCATCCTTCTGTGCATGGAAGTCACGAGAGGTTGCTGCGACGTTCCAGATGACGATACGTGGAGGAGTCCACGCGTTGCCAGGTCCCCACATGTCTTCTCCAGCACGCTTGAAAGCCTCGCGAGCCATCTGGATGTGCGTCTGCCAGGTATCTGTCTTCACAACGTGGCGGTAGCGGTTGCCTGTGTACATAGAAGCACGATCAGAACCACACGCTGCATCCCAGTTCATGTCGGTAATCACGATGAGATCCTTGGGCTCCTCACCAGGACGCACGCGCTTTGCCTTGAGAGTGGTAAGCACCAAGTCAAGTGCCTTCTGGAAGTCGGTGCTGAGACCCTGACCGAGGCTCTGAGAGATGCTGGTATAGCGAGTGAAGATGTCACCCTTAGGGAGAAAGTGCCACTGAGGATCAGAGTCAAAGGTCAGGAACGTGTCCTTGAAATCGTCACAGGTCAACTCTGAGATAAGAAGACCCATCGCCTTGGAAACCCAGTAGGGAGTATCATTGTTTGTCGAAGAACTATGCATTGAGCCAGAGAAATCACACATAGCGATACTGCGACCAAGTCCACCACTCTCCTTTGCCTTCTTCACCATGTCATTCCACACGGCGATCAGGGAATCACGCTCTGCTGCTGAGCCAGAAGAGTTATCGTCACAACCGAGGCAATCGTACTGCTGGCAATAACAGTGACCTGACTTGTAACTCAAAGAGGAAACCTTCTTGATGATCTCGTGAGGGTAACGAGTGGTTGCACCATTGATCTTTACCTTTCCTTCCTTGGCCTTAGCAAAGAACTCCATGAAATGGTCACGACACTTCATGCGGTCAGGATCGTCAGGGTGACGAAGGCCTGCCTCTACATGCTCTCCCTTGCGTGTACCATTCTTCTCATTCAAGAAGGCCTTTGTATTCTTTGCAAGGCAACGACCAGGAACAGAAGAGGGCTCAATGGAAGAGAACTGCTTGGCACACATCTTTACCTCCGTCGTCTGAAGGTACTTGTTGAGAGCAGTGATGCGCTTGCGGTAGGACTTCAGACGCTGACTCATCTTGCTAGGGTCCAGAAACATGACTCGTGCAAAGTACTTCGCAAGGGTATCATCCTCAGAACCCTCACGAGGCATCCACTTTGCAAGGAGAGAAATAGACTTTCCTTCAGCCATGTCACGTTCATCCTTCTCAAGTTGGGCCTTGATAAGATCCCAGAGAGTTACGCGAATCTTGTAGGCATCAGGATAGCGCAACTCGGAATCCTCATCAACGAGGTCATTGAAGAGCACCATGATGTCACGCCAAGAACCATACTCAGGAATCAAGTCAACCAACTTGAGTGCAAGGGCAGGGCGAATATTGAGAAGATGCTTGAACATCACAGTAAAGAGATCACGCTCTCCCTTTCCACCGCGAACATCGCGTGTCTGGAAAGCAAGGACAAAGGCGTCATCCTCCTGTTGGGTAGAAGTCCCTGCAAGAACCTTATTCAGAAGGTCACGGATAGTAGAAGCATCTGCACCACGAACTAGCAGAACTGAGAGGTCAAGCAGGGCAGAACCCGTGCTATCGTAAACGTCTGAGCCTTTAGTGCCAACGATCTTGTTGATTGCAGTAGCCATTCTTAGATAGTATATCAGAAAGGCTTTGGGTAGTTTAGGTATACATACTCCAAAAAAAATGTTTTTTCAATTTTTAGGGTTTGAGTAAAAGGTATTGGTACTACCAGCGAGAGGGACGAAAGCCGCACCGACCGCGACATACGTCAATGCAACCACAATCCAACTCACCACAATCTCCAGTGCAATCATAGTCGTTACAATAGTGAAGAATCTCTGTTGGGATTGGTCCTTTATTGTATCGCCAGTTACAATTTTCTTGTTCCACTTTCCAAATGTATGCCAGACATTCAGGGCAGTAGACGTAATAGGTGCGATGAGTACCTTCACATCGGTAACAGTAACGCAGTTTGTGTTTTCGCCATGCCGCTTGAATAAGAGATGCTGCTTTTTCCATCTTGTTTCTTATCTTTCAGAAAGAGTGTTACTTGCTGAAAGGGTACAAATACTTGAGATGCCAGAAATATCAATTTTTTCGTTGAATCCTATTTACATACCGCTCAAGAAAGATATTTCGCTGAAACATTGGACGAAGGATAGATTCAATCTCTTTCGTTCGCTCAGCATGGGACTTGGGATGAGAAAGATGGGAAATCATAAGACGAGGAAGTTGTTCTGCAAGTTTCTTTTCTGCAATGCCAAGTTCAATGGCTTCTTTCATAAGGTCAACACGCGACATTTTGGGTATTTGTGGTAGTTGACCTTTACATATCAAATTTTCATAAAAAATTTTTTTTTGGTTTTTTTGTTTTTTTGGTTTTTAAAGAGGACATGGCTTACCAATCACAATAGCCGCCGTCATTCCAGTACCAATCGCCATAACCGTCATCGCGGTCGTCATAGCGATCGTCATAGCGATCATCCTCTGTATAAATGCCGAGACACTCATCGCAGTTGCAGTCCTCATAGGCGTCATCTGCGAGATCAATTTCCACATAATCCTTGGGCTCGGCGGGGGGGAGGTCTTCAAAGATAGTAGCAATAAACTCGTCAATATTCTCCTCATTCTCCTCAAGAACAGTCGCCATCCATTGGACTGCAGCAGGAGGCTCAACGATGGGGAGATCAACGGGGAACGCAGGGGAAGAAGAAGGAGCAGAAATGGTAGACATTCTTTGCAGGATGTGTTTTTTCTGTGTGTTGCGGGGTGGGGTACTTTGATTTGGGTGCTTCTCGCCTTCAATTTTTTTACAAAAAAATTTTTTGTTTTTTTTAAAGAAGAAATACAGAACTAACTTTACATGCAGCACAGAGTATCAATAATCGTCTCCAGGGTCATAATCTTCTGATCGTACTCATTCCACTCCTGATCTTGCATAGCCATCTCATCATGAGAGTGTGCCTCTCTCTCATAGATCTCTTCCTGCTTCGCACGAAGGACGTTCACCTCCAACTTGAGAGAGGCAATCGCATCCTTCATATGATCTGGCTCGGCGCGAGTATGACGGAAGAGAGGAGGTGGTGTGTAGGAAGAAAGATGGCCCATTGTACTGGTAGGACTGGTGCTAGGAGCAGGGGCAAGACCCGCAAGTCCAATACCACCACCAGAAGAACGAGTGGGAAGAAAAGAAGTTGCGGGCAAGGAGAGCGGAGGAGGGAAGGACTCGTGACTCTCGTTCATTGCATTCGCATTCGCTGCATCTTCCTCACCAGTAGGATCAAGAACATCGCGACAGGTGTAGCAACTGCAGTCTACACGAGCAAAGAATGATCCATCTGCATTGACAGAGTGTGCTAGCATACAGGAAGAACGACGACGATCGCGCTCCTTAAGAATATCTGCGGGAGTAATGATAGTGGCCATACTGTCTTTTTGCAATTTTCTTTCAGAGTTTGGAGCAGTGAAAGGATACGATTATTTCTGAACTTTAGGGTTCAATTTTTCACCAAAAATATATTTATAAATAATGCAACAAGAATTTAGTACTCTTTTAATAATTTAATAAGAACATCGCCGTGACACCCCTCTGGTTTACACCAACACCCTAGACGTTTTCCTTTCATTTCCCTCAACTCTTTTACCAATTCCTCTTCTTTTTCCAATCTACCACGAATATAAGTCTCATACTTTTGAATAACTTCTTCACGACTTCCATCTTTCCCTACTTTGAATGGATTACAGAAGTTTGAAGACGATTTAGGAAATCGTACTTTATCTATAAAGACAATACCAGCACGTCCAATATAGACGTTTTGCTTATCTTCAATCCATTTCTGAAGGTTTGCATATCCTTCTTTTCGAATATAATCTACTTTTACGTTTACTACACTCATCTTTTACATTACGTTTCTGGTGAATCCCTTTCAATTTTTCCAGATGCACCAAAAAAATTTTTTATTTTTTTTCTTTTTGTTTACAGAGAATATATAGAAGTACAAAGATAAATACAGAAGTAAGTTACATATCAGAAAGGAGGAGGTTGATGGCGTCAATCTTCTTCCAGATCGCATCCTCGTCTGCACGAATGCGTGCAAGAAGTTCATCACGTCCAGCCCCATCAATCAAGATAGGGACACGCTTGGAGTCCATAACACGAACAAGATCGCTCTGATACTTTGAACGGAGCATCGCTAGATCATTCTTGAGGCGCTCATCAGGGGTCTCATTCATGACATCACGGTGGCGAGGTGCAGGAAGAGAAGTGGGGATGGCGTCAAAGTGCGTGGCTGAAAGGGTAGGAACAGTAACATGGAGAGGAATACCACCATGCCACTCAGTACCACTGCGCTTGACAGAAGGAGCCGAGGGAGTCCAACATCCAAACTGGCAGTCCTTCGCACAGAGACCAGGGTGATGCGAGTTCGTCCGTGTGAGAGGGATGGTATCCCACGCACCATTCTCTTCCGTTCGCGTAATCTCAGAAGGAGGTGAGGGAGGAAGCAAGAGGCTAGCATAGGTCTTCCGTGCTCCTGCATGTCCTTTGTTCACGAGTTTCGCGTCACCTTCACCAGTTTCATCATAGAGGTTGCGACACGTTGCGCAGAAACAGGGAGGATCTGAAGAACGGATAGGTCGGTACGAAGCACCAGCGAAAGTCGTCACACCACCCCAATCACACTGAGGCTCAGCGGCAGCGAGAGACCACTTGCGGTGGTTGAGAATCTCTTGGGGAGTAACGGTAGTCATCTTTTCTGTGGATGTCATTTCAGGAAAGGGGTACTTTCTCTCAGTCAAGTTAGCGCTTCAATTTTTCCTCCAGTAGTTAATTCTTTTCCTTCTTGTAGTCTTCTTGGTTGCAGAGCCATCTACTGCAAAAAAAGGTTTTAGAGATCCTTTTAACTCTGTCACTATCAGTGGGGATCGAACCCACGACCACTTGGTTACGTTGCAGAGCAACTGTGCTGTGCTTAAGAGCCAAGCGCTCTACCGCTGAGCTATGATAGTATACACTACCTGTGGGGATTGAACCCACGACCACTTGGTTAAGAGCCAAGCGCTCTACCGCTGAGCTAAGGCAGTTTTGGGGGCCTCCATCCAGAGAAAGTTCGATATTCCATCACCCTTGAGACGACTTTCAGATTGAGAGCCTTTTTACGGGCTAACTAAAGACCTATTGCTAGGCATCTTCCACTGAATGAAGGCAACAGTCAATCAGGGTAAATCGGCCTTCAATTTTTTGTTACTTCCCTTTAAAACTTAGTAATAAAGAGCGTAAAAAATTTTTTCTTGGGTTTTTCTTTGTTGGGGGGGGCTGGAAAGGGGGCTACAGAGTAAGGGTGGCTACAGCCGCACACCCGTGTAGTAGTAGACGGTAAAGCGCAAAGAGGCCCGCAAGAGGTCCTGCGGCAGGGGCTTCACAGGGGGGCGCTTCCAGCCCAGGGCGAACATCTTGTTCTCGGTCTCCTCAATGAGGCGGCCCCAGACGAGCATAGACGTGTAGTAGAAGGACTTCTCGGGGTCAAAAGAGGGGTCGTCCTTGCACAGGTGGACGGCGAGGGTCTGGCTGTCGGCCGCGAGGCGGTAGTTCACGTCCTGCTCCTCCCACTGCCGCTCCAGAGCCTTCAGGGCGGCCGCGCGGCTCTTGCGGTAAGAGTACCCACGCCAGAGGGCCTGCAGCGGCTGAGCGGCCAGGTAGCAGGCCACACAGTGGACGTCCATAGAGCCACAGCGGGGCGCCCCGCAGTCCTCACAGAGGGGGGTGCCGAGGACGAACAGCCCCTTGCGGAACTGGCTGCGGTAAGAGGCCATTTAGGGCTTCTTTTTGGAGGGTGTGATAGGCTCTATTAGGGCATACCACATACCCCTTTGGGGGTAGTCTACAGCGTCAATTTTATCTGTAAATTGAATGCAAAGAGGAAAAATATGCCCCCTCCAGAGCCACCCTCTGACGTTTCTGGTTTTTTTTCTGGTCCATTCAATTTTCGAAAAAAATTGAAAGGGCATATCCCCTAATTGGCTAGTACCCTTTTGAGCTACAGTACTACTACAGTTTAAAAGGAACTTCAAGCGAAAATGTCTTCCACGATGATCGTTTCCATGACTCAGGACCAGCTCCGCGCTCTCCTTGTGGACGCGGTACGCGACGCCCTCGCTGGCAAACTCGACCTCTCTAAGGTCGTCAGTGCCTCCTCTGACGCTAAGCCTGCAAAGGCGAAGCGTGCCAAGAAGGAGCGCGACCCTGACGCCCCCAAGAAGGAGCCCAACGACTGGATCAAGTTCACGTCGCGGGTTCGCTCTGTTCTCTCAGGGCAGGTCGAGGATGGCAAGAAGTTGCACCCTAAGGCCGTGACTCAGACCGCCTCTAAGCTCAAGGACGCCTCTCTGATGGCGACTGCGAGTGACGAGCAGATCATCGCGGCCTACCGTGACTGGCTCGCTAACCCCCCCGCGGTTAGCAAGATGGTCGCCGAGGGACGTGACAAGAAGTCCAAGAAGTCCAAGTCTTCTGACGGCTCGTCCAGTGCACCTTCTACCGTCGTCGCCGACGCGCCCTCTGCGGATGCCAAGCCCAAGAAGGAGCGTAAGCCGCGTGCCAAGATGACCGACGAGCAGAAGGCCGCCAAGAAGGCTGCGAAGGCCGCGAAGACCGAGGCTCCTAAGGCCGCGGCCGTCGTTGAGCCCTCTTCTGATGGTGACCTCGCCGACTTTGAGCCGTTCACCTGGATGAAGATGAGCCTTCTCAAGAACAGTCGCGGTGATGTTCTTACCGAGGACATGGAGTGGTTCGGTAAGTGGGACGCCGCTAAGAACAAGGTGGACACGTCGGCTCCTCAGCCTGACGACCTTGAGCTCTAAAGAGAGCAACCCTTCAAATTTAAAACAAAAAGAAAAGATGTATGATTCTGTATATTCTGCATAAACCCCAAAACAAAAGAAAAAAGTTTAAAACCCCAAAACCAAAGAAAAACTTTTTTTTGTGCGGCGAAAACTTGACGATGGAGGCCCGCACGAGACCTGCACCGATAAGATGGCAACCTTTCGCATCAGCAGCAAGCAGATCAATGCGATCTCTCTCCATGATGAAAAGACTTGGCCTGTGGACCTCCAGGTCTGGGTAGAGTTGACCGCTCGTCACAGGTGGAAGAGTTGGTATCCGCCTTTCTACCTCTCCCACGAGCAGGTGAAGATCTTTCGCGAGAAGGCCCTTAAGCTTAAAAAACCTAGGTCTAACTCTCATTAGACCGACTCTTGTTCCTCTGCATTGTATACCTCTGCAAATTTTTTATTGAGGGTAAAAAAATTGCAAGCGCCTTTTACTCCAGTTTCAGTACACCTTACCTGCAAGAAGATACAAACAGATAAGGTACTTGAAAATGGCAACGACTACCTCTGCATCAACTGTTCCTCCCCCTGTCTCCTTTGACGGTCACATGGCCGACGCGGAAACGAAGATCACTGGCGCGGGCTTCAGGCTTTCCCTCTGGAAGCCAGAGTTCGGCTGGAATTCGTCAGAAGATGAGGCTGCGGCAGACTCCTTTCCCGCCCAGATGCTCGCTGCTCTTCAAATCTTCCAGCATTTCTTTGCTGCTACCGCTCTTCGCGCTTGGGTCCACCTCGCCGCTGAGATGCAGGCAGGTAAGACGGGTGTCATCACTACTCTTATCCGCCTCATTCTTGCCAACCACGACAAACTCGGCATCACGCCGCAGCGTGTCTTTGTGGTGACGGGCATGAGCGACAGGGCATGGATGAAGCAGACGCGCGGCCGTCTTCCTTCTGCGATTCGCAATGGTGTCTACCACAATAGCACTCTTAGCAAGTTCGCAAAGGAACTCCACCTCCTCGCCGCTGAGGCCCCTCTCGCAAACATTGTCGTGTTTGTGGATGAGTCTCATATTGCCTCTTCAGCCAAGAATCTCCCCAATAAGTACGTCTACCGTACCTTGGCGAGCCTCTGCCCTCGTGAACTCTGGAAGGACCGCAACATTCGCATCGTCACCGTCTCCGCGACTGACCCTGCGAAGGTGATGGCAATCGGTGAGACTGATATCCCATGTGCAGTCGTGCGTCTCCAGACCACTTCTGAGTATCAGTCCATTGAGAGTCTTCAAGCGGCTGGTCGCATTCGCTACCTTGAAGAGTTCGGTGACATCATGACGGTAAAGGGCTTCGTAGAGTTCAAGCGCGCGCTTACTCACGAGTTCAGCAGTGTTCCTCTGTATCACCTCATTCGTGCTCCTGCGAAGAAGGCTGCGGCTCTTCATAACTTCCTTACCTTCAAGTTCCCAGAGTGTGACGTCCAGCGCTACGATGCGGAAACCAAGGCGAAGGCTGCTGCGGGTCCTGACGGCTCCACTGTGACCTCAGAGGTGTTCAACGACATCAATGAGATGCTCGCAGAGCCTCCTCTCAAGCCCACGTTCATCATCCTCAAGAATATGTTCTACGCTGCGAAGACCCTTGACGACTCGCACGTGGGTATTCTTTGGGATCGCATTGGCTCTAAGGACGACACCAATCTTCAGAGCCTTTTGGGTCGCGCTTGTGGTTACGGAAAGAGTTCACGCACCATCGTCTACGCCTCCAAGGACACTGTGCGAAACTACCTGGAGTTCTGGCGTGAACTGTGTGCGAATTCCAAGATTGAGCGCATCGTTGACATCCCTGCCACTAAGGTGGACAAGAAGATGCCTGGCGTGAAGGCTTCGCATGCGGGTCAGAATAAGGCCAGACTCACTACGACGTCTACTGCGACCTCTCCCTATGGCGTGGGTGTCGCGTATGACCCTCACGCTGGACCCGCGTCTACGAAGGAAGTCGCTGATGAAGAGAACTTTACTTCTGAGTGGAAGCGCTACCCCACCTTTGAGGATGCGAAGAAGGCCGCTCCTCGTGCACGCACGGAGAAGAATGATGAGGGCTTTTACCTCTGCTCCACGTCTGGTGCGCCGACCAAGTTGCGTCAACTTGACATCCTCAAGATGAAGAATGGCAAGAAGACGTCCAATATGGACTGGAAGAAACTGGAGGTCGGTCATTCTGCGCACCGTTTGTATGTGTGTTACTCGGACCCCAACGACGCGAACACGGCAATGTTCTTTGTACGCACGCTCACTCGCAATAAGTAAAAGAAAAACAAAAATGTATGTCTGTATGTTGTATGTATCATAAAAAAACCATAAAAAGTTTTTTATAAAAAAATTGAACTCGTGTGTTTCCAGGGTTCAAAGTACCCACCCCAACGCTACAATGGATACCTCTTTTGCACTGGTTAACATGAATACTACTTCTGACAGCACTCCCATTGTGGACTACGCGTCTTTCTTTGCGACCACTGCATTCACTCTCATGGCCCTCGCAGTCAGTTGTGCTACTGTAGAGGATGATGATGTAGTAGAGATTCCTCAGGATGAGGATGTAGAGACCAGCATCGTTCCTTATGTACCGAGGATGACTCTTGAGTCACTGGATGCTGCAATCATCGCACTTCTCAAGTCCTCCAAGAAGGGCATTCCCTGCAAGGACTTGCTCCGAACTCTTCGCTCAAAGGAGCCAAGTCTTCTCAAGAAGAATATCAACAGCCGCCTGTACACCATGCTTCATATGAAGAAGGTTAAGAAGTCTGATGACAGCACACCCCTTTGGTCTCTTGCATAAACTTCTTTGTGACTCTTCATAATAAAAAAACAAAAAAGAAAAGAAAAATTTTTCGTGCATGAAAAATTGAAGTCCCAAGTCCCTCCCAAATCAGTACCCTTTCTTGCCTTCAGTCTTCCAACAGTAAGAAAGTTCTCAGCAAAAGATGGACGCCTACCTCGGTTCCAAGAAGCTCACGGCGGAGGAGTCTTCTCTCGTTGACGAGATCAAGGGCGCATCCCTCTTCAGCGGTTGGGGTCAGGAGGCTGTCCTGGACTCTTTTCTGGAGAGGAAGCGCAAGGAGAGCGAGATCGCACTGGTGGAGCGCTACGCAGATCTCGTGTACCAGCACATCAAGTCCAGGATTGAGAGCAACCGCGGTTCACTCTGGTCTCAGCTCAAGGAGGAGGGTCAGTGCGACGTCTACGACTACCTCGCGCTCTTCTACAACCAGACTCTCCTGGAGAAGAAGCGTGCACTCGCCGAGATCCCCTACGACGAGCATGACGTTCACGCCCCTCCCTCTCATGTCTTTGACACGACCATGGGTGTCAAGAAGTGGTCTGAGTATGAGGGAGAGTGGTACGATGTCCCGCATCTCTACGCCATCAAGATGCATCGCATCTTCTCCAACTCTGACCTGCTTCAGCGCATCGCTCTCCTCTTCGGCCCCAAGTTCAAGGCGGTTCGCGAGTCCTCTATCATTGAGGAGAAGGAGGGCCAGTGGGGCTGGAAGCACACTCTCGTCTCCATCCGCGTCAAGTACCTCGGCGACCAGATGGGCTCTCACGAGGTCGCCGCAATGCTCAGGACCTACGCGAAGCAGAAGGCGCGAGAGTCGTTTACGCTCGGCGAGAACCAGTGGCTCTATGGCGAGGCCTTTCCTGAGCGCCCCGTGGCGAAGCCTGCACCTCCCGCTCCTGCTCGTGTTCCTGACCTGACGGCTTCTTCCTCGGCATGGGATCAGCAGCCCTTTGGCTGGGTCACTATTCCCGCTCACCTTAGCGGGACAGGTAAGGAGGAGAAGACGATCGCAATCCGTGGTTACTAAGAGCCCACCTACACGTGCAAAAACCAAACACAAAGAAAAAATGGACGAAAGGCCAAAAGCCAAAAAAAAATTTTTATTGAAGTTTAAAAATTGATCCAAAAGGAACCGTTTGAATAGGTAAACATGGCACGCACTCTTTATTATCACAACCTCATGATCCTAACATGGAGGAAACCCTATGAGTCACTCAAGTTCTTTTATCCAAATGTATCTAACCTCTTAGTCATTGGAAATTGGTCGTTCAGCCCTGCAATGCCAAGTGAGGCAAGACTTGAGAAGACTAAGAAAGGGTGGGCGGATACTTTTAGTGAGATAGTGGAATTTGACAATATGGATGAAGACCTCATTGAGAAGGTTGTACGAACAATCAGGTTTTCAACAAAGGACTGGATTCTTCTCTGTACGGACGAGTATAAAACTAATATAAAGATTGCAGAAATACTAGGGATCCATCTCGTAAGTGGAAGTAGAGCACTAATTGAAGAGCCTGAAGAAGTATACTAAATTCTTCTTTATAATTAGAATGGTTAACAAAACCAGAAAACTTAAGAAACAAAAAGGTGGTGCAAAGCCCCATCTTCCCAGAAACATAGCCCCCATTGAACGCGCTCCAGGACAAACAGAAAAACAATTAATAGATCAGTTTTTTACAAGAAATAATTTATATCTTATCTCAGCACACGGTAATCTATCAAGTACCAAAACATACAAAGTTCCACCTGATACCTATATTCTTCACTTTGCACCAAGCGGTATCGTCTGTATCAACGATGAAGCCATCCGTGAGTTGTTAAGCAAAAAAGGAAATCTTGATAATCCTGAAGTCCAGAAAAAACAACTTTGGAAATTTCTTACAGGTCAGAAACAAAATGATCTTTATAGAGACTTACTCTATGATCCTGATAAACCTGGTAAACAAGATACGAGTATAGCCTTCTATGAGCCTGGAGATATAGTGAGTGATATGAACTTCTATTTTGAAAATGAATCACTTGAGATGGCTGTAAGTTTGTGTGGAGCGTATAATGTTCCTGTCGCAGACCACTTGTTTGGTTTGAGTGAAGAAATAAGTGAAGAACAACACAAAAAACTTAATGATGTGCTTAGAAAAGAAGGTGCTGTGGGAGTAGCAGAAAAAAGCGATAAGGTAAAGGCTGCTCTTAAAAAGGCAGCAGATAGTTTTTTTGAACCGCACAATAAGAAATTCTATGATAGTAAAGAAAACTTATTAGGTAATTACTTGAAAACTGCTAAAAGTAAGAAAATGACTGAAGAACAAATAGTTAGAGAAAGGGGTGAATTTATAGTCCCTGAAGGGGGTATACGCATATTCTTAGTCTTTAGTTGCAGAGCACCTGATGTAGATTCTTCGAATGTTGCAAAAAGTTTACGAAGAAAAAGTCTAAGCCTTCGTTCTTACACTCCTAAGAATGTAACGATTGAGGAAAAAAATATAGAAGAAAATGCAAAAAGGCGAGAAGAAATAAAAAAGAAATTCAAAGATGAAGTAAGAGAAAAGCGTCAAGAAGAATTGAGAAAGATTCTAAGAGAGAGAATGATCCAAGAACAAGAAACAGCTAGAAAGACATTAATAGCAAGATCGCAAAAGAGACTCACAGATAGAATTACTACACTTGTTAGAGGATTGAATGAAAACAGTGCGACCAGAAAACGCAGAAAGTTGGAATTCAAGTTGGAGAGATTGATGAAGCAACTTTCTGAAGGAACAACAACTCCTGCTGAAGTTACAGCACAAGTAAGAAATTTTGAAAAGGAGTTCAAATAAAATTGAAATTGACTGTCCTTAGGACTGTGTAACACATCAAGAAATGCCACTTTGTAATGCCTTTCGCAAGTCTGATCTTCAGCCTTGTCAGAATCATGCACGTCATGGCCGCACAACCTGTTCTTCTCACAAACACTTCTACAACAAAGATCAATGGAAGCAAATATTCTTCTCCTTGGAAAGTCCACTTCTTCCAACTGGCGTGGGCTATGAGCAGACAACTCTTGTGGGAAGAATTGAAGCCGCAATTATTTATGCTCTTAAGAATAATCTTGTGGTGCTTACTGAAGCAGATTGTGCTGCAATCCAATGCCCTCCTCCAAATCAATTCAATGCACATGGACCAACTGCTGTTGACCTCTGGACCATTCTTGTTTCTAGTGGTAAAGTAAGTCCAGCATGGAATATGCCTTTGACAAAGTTTGCTATCTTTACCTTTGCCAAGATGCGTAAACCTTTTGTGATCGATGTGGCACCCTCTCTAGAGAGACGATTGGGTGTATTTCTGAGCCATCCTGTTGTGAACGCTCATAAGGTCTTAGAAAATGTACTTGCCTATTTGCATTGTCTTATTCGTGGCAACCCGTATCCAGAATCAATCAAGCAAGCAGCCTATCGTTTCGTTATTGACGAATTTACAGATCATCCATCTTTCAGAGGAAGTTTATTTCTTTCTGATACATTTCTAACTGAAAACCTACAAAAACTTCCTGCTAACTTAATCACTGAAGGCCAACGAACATTTCTAATTGATACTATTCTTACTGCTGTGAAAGGAAAGCGTCAAACTATGAAAGCATTTCATCATGGAAGGGTGGAGATTTTCAAAGAAGAACTTGTTGCAAAAGTATTTCATCCTTCTCGTGTAGAAAAGTGGCTTGAAGAGGGTGGATTTGAACTTTTGGAAATGATGTTTTGAAAAAATTGAAAGGTGACTTAAGTGAAAAGCACGTACTACTTCCTAGATACAAAAATAGCAGACAGAAGTAAAATGCCACACGCAGCAGTTCACAAAAGCCGAGAGAAGAAGCGCAAAGGTGCGGATGCTCCACAAAATGAGTACATTCGTCGTCTTCGTGCCTTTGATGAAGACCATGAAGATGGAATCTTTATTGGGCGCATCACCAAGATGCTCCGCTTTGATCGTTTCTTGGTTTCCATCTATCACAATGGAAAGCGTTCTATTCTTGAGGTAGAGGCCGCAGTCGTTGACCGAAACATTGAGAAGTTGAAGCCAGATGTTGGAAGTCTTGCCATCATTGTGGAGTCTGGCAAGAAGTACGAGATCTATCTTCCACTCCGAGATGCGGATATCAGTGCACGGAAGACTCGCATTCATCCTTCAATCTTGAACTCTGGCTCTACAACACAAGACGATGATTGCGGGCTGGAGTTTGATCGTGAGGGTGAAGATGAAGCAGAGGATAAGCCTGCAGAAGGTACTCCTGTCACTACTGGCCCTGCTCTTGTTGCCAAGAAGGATAAGGTTGGCAAGCACACGGAACGTCTTCTTCGTGAAGAGAATGATCGTGGTGGGGATGATGATGATGTCAACGTGGATGACATTTAAGAAAAATAAATAAAAATAAAAAAACAAAAAACAAAATACAATATTTTTTATGGCTCTTTAGTAGATATGGATAAGAAAGCCCAGTTTAATGCTGAACGTGTAAAGGCCAAGGCTGATTTGAAAGAAAAGTTAGGTCGTGACCCTACGGCTGCGGAAATTCTTGCTCTAATGGGAGCCCGTCGTCGCGGTCAGAAGAATGAGAACATACTCAAAAATATTACCAAGAAAGCCTCTGAACGTAAAAATCTTGCTGCTCGTGCGGCTGCTGCTGCAAAAGAGGCCGCCGCAGCTGCTCGCAAAGCAGTGAAAGAAGAAGCAAAGGCCAAAAAGCAAGTAACTAAAGTCTTGAACCAGGAGGCTGAAGATGAAGCCGCTCGTATCATGGCGGAGATGAATGAGGAAGACAGACGTGCTGGTAGAACAGTTCTGAAGACTGTTAAGAGAACAAAGACAGCAAAAGTAAAGAAAGTCAACATGAATGTTGCAGCGAAGAATCTTGCTGCAAAGACAATGAAGGCGATGAAGAATCACGCCAAGCAAGAACAGAAACTCCAACGTGAAATGGCTAAGAAAGTGAAAGAGGCTATGTCTGCTGAACGCAAACAACTCTTCAAACTTGCTGAAGAACAAGCCAAGAGAGATTTAACACAAGTTATTGGAAAGGCTCCTCGTATGGCGAATATCAAGCGCCTCGCTGCTATCCGAACATCCGGTGCCAATATCTCTGCTAAGAATTTCATCCAAGTAAGAAACTACCGCAATGCTCGTAAAACAATGAAGCGCGTGAATAATCTCGCCGCGAACTTGGGTAATATGGCTCCTGAGATTGACGTCTGCGCGGCGTGTGATGCCAAGAGATGGTTGGAGAAGAATGACGAATAAATTCTGAACTCAATTTAGTAAAATAAATGGCTGCACCAAATGGGATTGCTTTTAGAGATCTTCAAGTAGGTCATTCTTATAAACTTTCACAAATGCCACAAACAATTCCAACGGCAATAGGTTTATCCGCCGCAGTCATACAAGACTTAAGAGAACTTTATTTTACTCCTTCTCAAGTTACACACATAAATTGTGCTAATAATAATTGCGCTGCAAGATTCCGAAGAACTCAAGCAGATGCTTTTGGAAGCACAAGTTTTACAGTTTACTCATCCCATTTACAAAATGGTACGATGACAAGATTCATAGAAGAAAGAACAGCCCCTGCTGCTGCGGGCGCTTCAGGAGGAGCAAAACGAAAAGTAAGAAAGTCTAAAACAACAAGAAAATCTAAGAAATCCAGAAAATCTCGTAAAATAAGAAAATAATCTGTTAATTTGTGTATTTCAAAAATACCAAAATTAATACTAGATGGCAAAGAGTGATTCATCTGCAATTTGGTTAGTAGTAGGTATACTTGTTGGAGTGGCAGTTGTCTATCTTTTTATGACTCCTTCACAACCGCAAAAGCAATATGTTCCGGTTCTTTACGACCAAGGGGTTCGTGAACGTGTTTACATAAGAGAGAAACCCTGGTATTTTGCGAATTGGTTCCCGTTTGATTTCCCTACCAGACCCTATCCTTACCATCCTCCCTCACCTCCTTCTCCTCATCCTGGTCCTCCTGGACCCCCTGGTCCACCTGGACCCCCTGGACCTCCTGGACCTCCCCCACCGCCTCCTCCACCTGCACCAGAATCTCCTCCTCCTGCACCTCCATCAGAACCTGTAGCCCCTGCACCTCCAACATCAGAGGGTTTTGCAGATTATACTTCTTTCTAAAGGCTAAAAAGCAGACACTCTGTATCCTAGAATGCACTTTCTACTTAGAAACTTTTGGAATCAGTCTCAAAGACTCATACCAAGAGTTCCACCACCCAATAATAATAGAGATCTATTCAAACAAATAGTGCTGGGATCTCTTATTGCTACCTATGTTTCTAAACGCCAAACACGACTCTAGTGGCGCAAAGAATCAGGATAGAATATTTTAATCAGTACAACAGTGACTAATAAGAAAAGATAAATGACAAACTCGGCTAAAAGGTTTTTTTCTGCGATAATTTCAATTCCTAGGTACACAATACCCCACAAAGCAATCCATAACATCGCATTCAGAAAGGAATTGCTAAAGAAAGCAAAAAAGTCATTAGAATCTTTGGAATCTTTGGAATGTTCGTCCATCTTTTTATAGCAAATTTTTAAATTGTTCTTTTAAGAATGAACTTTCAGGACAATATGAATCAAATGACGCCTTATCGCTCTCTTGTAAAAGTTTTATTTTATGGGCTCCAAAACTCTTTTCATGAAACTGATTCTGCGTACAGAATTCACTTAAGACCTTTGCAGTGGGAGGCTTATTTGGCGAATCGTTTACGCAATCACTAAAAAATACATCCTCTGCAAGTTGTAATTTATCTTTTCTTGTTTCCAAACATTTCATAACAAATGATTTTTTCCGGAAACTAAGACCACCAACTCCGTAAAATGGCATATCATTCCAAGGAGTTTGAAAATTTCCGATAGATGTATTATTTACAGAACAACCAATGTAGTCATATTTTGTGAAGTCTTCAATATTAAAAGGAGATCCGTTACACAAGGCAGTATCAGATTGGAAGATTAAAATATCTTCTGCATTTATTTTATTATAAAAAGATTCTTGTTTTAATAAAGCATTATATTCATCTGCATTTAAATTGTCCTTATCAAGAGGTAAAATTATTACTTTTCGTTTAATATTCTTTACAGTCTCTTTTATGTAATCCTCTGCAGTTTTTCCACAAAAAATATATAAATCCCATTCTAAAGGCATTCTTTCATCAAAAAGAGTAAAAACCCTTTGTAAATCTTTATGTTTTCTTGGTTCAACAATTACTATTGCTTTGGAAGGCCTATCTAAAAACATTTCTTTATAATTTTTACTCCAGCCATACATAAAAAGAATAAATAATATTCCTATTAAAATAAGTTTTCTCATTGACTCTATTTTCTACGATGTTTTAATTTTAGAATCTGTCTTTTCTTCAGAACTCAAATCATCTTCTCTTCTTCCATCAAAGTAGGCTTGGAAAATAGGATTCCACTTTTCTTTTTCTACCCATTCAAAGATTCCATCTTCATTTTTTGTAAGCATTTCAGTAATATTCTCTTTTACGTTTAATAATTTATGTCTATCTGCATATTGACGATTCACCCTTGAACCGTGATACAAATGGAAAAGTTCACCCCCCTGTAAATAGGTGATTCTTGGAGATTCTTTTACATAAAATTTACTATATTCTTCTTTGATTGCAGTTGGGAGACTTTGAAATTTCTCAGGAAACTTCTTTTTCATCCATCCAGCGCAAGAAAGAGTATCTCCACTTCCTGATACCGCATAGTCAAAAAATCCTACTTTCTTATACCAATCACGTCTCATGCACCAAGCAAATCCTGGATGGTAACTAAAATCCCAGATCGGCTTTGACAAATGAAGGATTGTCTTTCTTGTGAGAATTGTATTCTTATAGGTAAGATCAAGCCAATGGGCTGTTTCAAATGGTTGAACGACATCGTGTGTATCGAGAAGTTTTGAAGTCTTTTCATACCAAGATCCATCTTTGAATAAAATATCACAATCTAGGAACCCTATTTTGGTAAAATGTGAAGGTATTTTCTTTTCCATGACACGAAACATGTTTTCTTTATGAAACATCACTGATTTTGTGTGAACGTGGAAGGCATTTCGTATTTCTGGTTCTCTTCCTTCATAGACTAGTTCCATAGTGTAAAAGGGCACTTTGTGAAGTTTAAATTGATTCTTCATGTACAGATAATTCATAAGAATACGTTTGGATTGGCTTGGATTAAAAACAACAACACAAATAGCCATATCTTTTGTTAAGGATGCTCCCATCTCTATACTAACCGGACATTCTGGTCTAAAACTAAAACGCTTATTCTATCTAGAATGACGTCTGGTGAACAACAAATTATTCTTACTTTACCGTATTCCTTCACACTCCCTGCCTTTTATGATTCTGCAGACGCTCAGGATATTGCACTAGCCCTTGAATTGGGGGCTGATGCCATTTCTTTTTTGAAGAATAAGACGACAGAAAAGATTCGTAAAGAAACACACACTGAAGCCGTGAAACATGCTATGAAACTTCACGAAGAAACAATTGCTGAACTGCAATCAAAATACAAAGAGGAAAAGGAAAAGTTGGATGAACGAATTCGGAGTCTTACAAATAAACTTACACAACAGGAATTGGATGCACGTGAGTTTAGACAGAATTGTCAGAAAGATGCTCGTGAAAACTTTCGTGAACTCATTGATCTCAAAGATAAACAGATTGTTGGACTTGAAGAAAGATTAGCAAAAACAGTGGAGCATATGGCTACTCGCTTTGAGACTCTACATACAAGTCTAACAAAGACGTTGAGTAGCAGCAAAGAAAAGGGTGAACTTGGAGAAGGAATTGTAGAAGATTTAATTAAGAAAGCCTATGATTGCGATGTCATGTTAGTGTCAAAAGACTCTCAAACTGCAGATATTCGAATGACGCGTGATAAAGGTGCATATTTCTGGGAAGTCAAGAATTATAGTCGTATGGTAAATAAAGAAGAAGTAGAAAAATTCAAGCGAGATATGCGGCTGCACCCAGATGTTCGTGGTGGATTTCTTGTAAGTTTAAATCAAGGTATTGTAGGAAAAACACGTGCAGGAAATATTGATATTGAATTCTTGGATGATGGACGATTTATTGTATATATTAGCCACCTTATGAAACAACATGATGTGGTCTTTTATTTACAAACTCTTCGCCCTCTATTGGATGCAGTGGAACAGGTAACGAAAACTGTATCTGAAGATTCAGACATTGTACGATCCTTAGAACAAAAAGCCTATTTGATTTCTACTCTTCTAAAATCGCATGAGCAGACCATTGTGAAACACAGAAATTCTCTTGCTGGACACAAAAAGAGAATTGATGCGATGTTTTCTGAATTCCTAGCCTTTCTTGTAGAATCTGAAGCACAGACAACGAATTTATTAAAGATTGCGTTGGGAAGTTCTCAAGAACAGAAAGACGTTGCACAGTCTTTGGAAACTGTTCTTCCTCTGCAGGTTTTCTCAAAAGAGAAACTTGTAGACTACAATGAAAAAGATCAAAAATATATACATTGGTTAGTTTCTGCAACAGTAGTCAATGAAGATAAAGAAATCACAATTAATGATTTAGTTGAGAAAGCCAAAGGAGAAGGATTCGGAGAGAAATATGTGCGAGGAAGTCGTGAGAATTGTTTTCAGGATCGTGCGTGGGCCAAAGGTGGACG
>JACCDW010020728.1_pt1 | contig 32684 bp, 33 predicted proteins | sample 7449781 | NCBI WGS metagenome assembly JACCDW01 (sample SAMN15323449, study PRJNA562643) | freshwater metagenome | isolation source: river surface water | place: USA:Blue River Watershed | collected 2017-08-18
CAAAAAAGTCGGGCTCTTGGCCTGTGCGTGCCCAATAATCTCGGCCCCGTTGTTCAATTTGAAAATTCATCACTGCCCCCGACTCACAGGGCAGGCTTCATGAACCTCAACAGCGGCTGTAGGACAGCGAAATAGGATTTAGCCGCGCAAAAATCAGGCGCGTTCAAACACCGCTGCAATCCCTTGGCCACCGCCAATGCACATGGTTTCAAGGCCATAGCGGCCATTGCGGCGATGAAGTTCCCGCACCAGATTTGCCAGAATACGCCCGCCCGTCGCCCCAATGGGATGGCCCAGCGAAATGCCCGATCCATTGACATTGAGGCGCGACCGATCATCCCAGCCCCAGCCTTTCAGAACCGCAAGCACTTGCGGCGCAAAGGCTTCGTTCAGTTCGACCAGATCAATATCATCCCAGCTTAGGCCCGTGCGCTTGAACAGCCGCTCCACCGCAGGCACCGGGCCAATGCCCATGCGTGCCGGATCACAACCCGCTGCCGCCCAGCTGTGGAACCACGCCATGGGCTCGAGGCCCAATTCGGCCAGCTTGTCTTCGGCAACGACCAGACAAGCGGCCGCCGCGTCATTTTGCTGGCTGGCATTCCCGGCCGTCACAACCCCGCCCTCAATCGGACGCAGCTTGCCAAGGCTTTCCATCGAGGCATCGGGGCGGAAGCCTTCATCCTGCACAAAGCGAATGGGATCCCCCTTTTTCTGAGGAATCTCAATGGGAACCAGCTCATCCGCAAACTTGCCTTCAGCCCAAGCGGCCGTCGCGCGCTGGTGGCTCATCACGGCATAGTCATCGCACTCTTCGCGGCTAATGCCATAATCGCGTGCCAGATTTTCAGCCGTTTCGATCATGCCGGAAATCACGCCAAAGCGTTCAATGGGTTGTGACATCACACGGCCCCGCGCCAAGCGATCATGCATCGTGACTGAGCCTGCCCGCGCACCTTTGCGCATATCGGTGGTATAATATTCCACGTTCGACATGCTCTCACAGCCGCCTGCAATCACCACATCCGCCACGCCCGTTTGGATCATCATCGCGGCATCGATAATGGCTTGCAGACCAGACCCGCAGCGTCGATCGAGCGAATAGCCGGGCACGCTGATTGGGAAATCCGCACGCAGCAAAGACCAGCGGGCAATGCAAGGCGCCTCGCCATTGGGATAGCCTTGGGCAAAGATCACATCATCCACCCGCGCCGGATCAATGCCTGTGCGTTCGATCAGGGCTTTGAGGATAATGCCCCCCAAATCGCCTGCCGAAAAGTCAGACAAGGCCCCCAGATATTTGCCAACCGCCGTCCGGATGGGCGCAACAATGGCAGCACGACGCATGAGCAATCCTCTTCCTAACCTCTTATCTTTCAATCCCCCATAGGCTTGGGGAGTAACAGCGCAAGCAGGATCGCGCGGCATTCGCCATCAATAATCCCGTCCATTAATTCGGGGCGAAAGCGCCGTTGAAAGGCGCGCACCGCGGCTGGGCCATCGGTCACATCATAGCCAAAGCGTTCCAGCGCGAGCAAAAAGCCAGCATCGGACCAATGCGGGTCCATCAAATTCTTGGTCGGGCGCGGCAGGGCCAAGCGCAATTTGGCAAGCCGGTGCCACGGGAAGAGTTCGCCCGGATCATCCTTACGAGCCGGCGCCACATCGCTATGCCCCACCACATTGCCGCGCGTAATGCCATAGCGCGCAACAATGCTGGCAACGAGGCGAATGACGGCCTCAATCTGGGCATCGGGAAAGGGGCGATAGCCAAATTCATGGCCCGGATTGACGATCTCAATCCCCACACTGGCGGAATTGACATCACTAATCCCCCGCCACCAGGATCTGCCCGCGTGCCACGCCCGATTGGCTTCATCGACCATGCGGATGATCTGCCCATCTTCGGCCACCACATAATGCGCGGATACCTTGGCTTCGGGGTCTGCGAGCCGGTTGATTGCCGACGCGCCATCAATCATGCCCGTATAGTGCAGCACGACCATCGAAATCGGCAAAGTGCGCGCATCAAAATTGGGCGATGGCGTGTCGATCATCTCGTCCATCAGCTGCGCTTCGCCTCCTCTGCCTGAGCCGTGCGCAGCGTTACAATGGCAACGCCTGCCAGCACAACACCCCCGCCCGCAATCATGATGGGCGTTAGCGGCGTTCCAAACCAATAAGCCGCTGCAATGACGGAGATGACGGGCGTCGGCAATGTCAACGGCACGACGGCACTGACGGGGTGGCGCTGCAGCAAAAGACTCATTGCCCCTTGGCCAATAACAGTGGACCCAAGTGCAGAAAACAGAACCCAGCCCAAGCTGGACAATGGCAGATCTTGAATTGAGGCCATGGCTTGCGGCTCGGCAATCAGCGCAATGGGCAAAAGCACCACTGTGCCAACCAGCCCCACCCACGCATAAATGGTGAGCACTGGCACCCCAACCAGCCGCCGCTGGATCAACGAACAACAAGCCCAGATGAAACTGGCAACTGCGGTCAGTGCCAGGCCCAAATGCTCATTCACGGCATTGGGATCAAAAACGATCATCACAACACCGGCAAAGGCCAGCGCCATCCCCGCAATGCGGTATTTATGCACGCGCTCACCAAGGAAGATAATGGCTAGAATCAGCGAAAAAGGCGCCCCTAGCTGGCCCGCAATGGCCAGCGCACTGACATTGGTTGAGACCGCCATGGAAATATTGACGATGATGTAAAAGGCGCCACCAGCAAGCGCGCCCAGCAAGACAAGCTCACGCATTTTGCCTTCAATAATGCGCAACGCGGGCAGACAAATCAGCATCACCATGACTTGACGAAGCCACGCTGCCGTCAGGGGCTCGATAAGATCCACGCCCATTTTGACGGCAATCAGGTTCAGCCCCCACATGACATTCATCGCCACGGCGACAAGAATGTCATATCCGCTAAATTTTGGATGCGGGTGCGCTGTCATGGCTATCCCATAAGAGGCTTAGGCCCAGATGCAAAGCCGAACGACAGATCTTCAGTCGCGCAGCACAGCCCCAAGCAGCAGATGCGAGCTTGCCGTCTCGGCAAGTTGGATATGCCCATGGTGCTGCGCGGCAATAGCGCGGGCCAACAGGGCTGGCCCTAGCCGCGCGATCAAAGCGTCTTGTGGCGGATTGCCCAACAGGCTCTCGCGGATGGCGCTATCCAACACCAGCCGGTCGCCCGTTGCACGAATAACAATTTCGATCACGCCAGCCCGGCGTTCAACGCCAATATCGAGCCGTCCGCCCCGGATCAGCGCGTCGCCGCCAATCAGTGCCAAGTTCAACAAAACTTTCATGGCAGGTTTAGACAGGCGGGGCTCTGATACCATCCAACCAAGTGTTAAGCGGGAATTTGCAGCGAAAAGCCCTTCAATCGCCTCACGCACTTCGCTGCTGTCAACCAATTCACCAAATCCGCCTGCCGCCCCAAAGGCCAAGCGAAAAAATTTCAACTTATTCACTGTGGCTCGACAACTCTCTGCCAAAAGGTCGAGGCATTGCTGGCGCATGTCTGGCTCCGTCTCTTGGGCCAGAAGCTCTAGCCCATTGCTCAAGGCGGCAACTGGGCTCAACAAATCATGACAGAGGCGCGAGCATAATAGGCTCGCGAAATCCACGGCATCAATGTTCATTACGCATACTCCGCATGACCAAAAAGGACCTGCAGATCCCGCAATGGCCCAGCGTTTAAACTACGGCAAGGGCGAGCGGTTCAAATCGTCCTTGAACGGGGCCATTTTCCACCGCGCGCCACAGGCGAACCTCCGAGGCAGATAGGATCAACCAAATGCGGCCATCGGGCGCGGCAGATCGCGCATCTTCTGGCGAAGGTTCTGCCGTTCCAATGGGATGCGAATGCCAATGACCAATAACCGCGGGGCCACCCCCGCGGGCCGCACGATGCGCCGAGATAAGATGGGCGGGGTCTAGCTCAAAATGGCGCTGGGGATTTGCGGCAATATTATCGGCAAAGCTAATATCCGTGACCCGGCCTCGCGCCCCAAAAAGCAAGCCACAGCGCTCCACCTCCGGGCTTGCTGCAACCGCTGCCTGAAGTTTCGCAAGTAAAAGGCTTGAAATCTCGACCCGCATGGTCCCAAGGCTATGGCATGAGCGACAGCGCAATCCAAGAACAGGCAATGATCCCCGATGAAATGGCGGGGTGGCGGCTGGATCGTGCGCTTGCAGCGCTGCTGCCTGTTTATTCACGTGAGCGGCTGAAAAACCTGATTTCTGCAGGCCAAGTGACCAGCATGGGTCAGTTGATCCGTGACCCGGCCACTAAGGTAAAGCCCGGCACGCCCTATGCCCTGAGCGTGCCTGCACCAACGCCTGCACATAATGTGGCGCAGGATATTCCGCTGGCCATTGTCTATGAGGATGATCATCTGCTGGTCGTCGACAAACCTGCCGGCATGGTTGTGCACCCTGCCGCCGGCAATTTGGATGGCACGATGGTAAATGCCTTGCTGCACCATTGCGCAGGCCGCTTATCGGGCATTGGCGGGGTTGCGCGGCCTGGCATTGTCCACCGGATTGATAAAGACACGTCTGGCTTGCTGGTCGTCGCGAAGACGGATCGGGCACATGAAGGCTTGGCCGCACAATTTGCCGCGCACAGCATTGATCGACGCTATTTTGCAATCGTTGGGAGCCTGCCCAAGACGGGTTCTGGCACAGTGGATGCGCCGCTGGCCCGATCCCCCGTTAATCGCAAGAAAGTGGCCATTGTTGGGCCAGACAAGGGCAAACGCGCCGTCACGCATTGGAAAATGGTTGAACCTCTGCGCCATGCGGCCTTAGTTGAATGCAAGCTGGAAACGGGACGCACGCATCAAGTGCGTGTCCATATGGCCTCGATTGGCCATGCGCTGCTGGGTGATCCGGTCTATGGCCGAACCCGGGCGGAACATCGCGAAGTTCTTAAGCGTTTAGCCTTTGAAAGACAGGCACTTCATGCCGCACATTTGGGTTTTATCCACCCCATTACGGGGGGGGCTTTAAATTTCGAAAGCCCCATCCCATCTGATATGCAGCGACTGTTCATAAATCTTAAGCTATGAGCATCGCGTGGTAGCGTCGCTTTATAAGGGCGCTGCGGACAGGGAGATGAAGATGACCGGCAAATCGCTGGCGGTAAAAGCAAAGGGCAGTGCCACCATTCCTGCGCTCAATAGCGAGGAAGGGCTCAACCGCTATTTGGCTGAAATCAAGAAGTTCCCGATCCTTTCAGCCGAAGAAGAATATATGCTCGCGAAGCGTTTCGAAGAGCATCAAGACCCTGAGGCGGCTGCCAAGCTCGTGACCTCGCACCTGCGACTCGTGGCGAAAATCGCCATGGGCTATCGCGGCTATGGCTTGCCCGTTTCTGAGCTGATTTCCGAGGGCAATATTGGCCTCATGCAAGGCGTTAAGAAATTTGAGCCCGATCGTGGCTTCCGCTTGGCGACTTATGCCATGTGGTGGATCAAGGCCTCGATTCAGGAATTCATCCTCCGCTCATGGAGCCTCGTAAAGCTGGGGACGACTGCCGCGCAGAAAAAGCTGTTCTTCAACCTGCGCCGGATGAAGAAGAATCTCGACGCCTATGAAGATGGCGATTTGCGGCCCGAAGATGTCCGCAAGATCGCAACTGATCTGGGCGTTACGGAAGAAGAAGTCATCAGCATGAACCGGCGGATGCTGGGCGGCGGTGATACCTCGCTCAATGTCTCGCTGAATGAAGATGGCGAAGGCCAGTGGCAGGATTCTCTGGTGGATGATGGCCCATTGCAAGATGAGCTAGTGGCCGACGCGGAAGAGCGCATCCAGCGCCATGCCCTGCTGATTGAAGCGATGCAGAGCCTGACTGACCGCGAAAAGCAGATTTTGACTGAGCGCCGCTTGGTCGATGAACCGCGCACGCTGGAAGAACTAAGCCAGGAATTCGGCGTCTCGCGCGAACGCGTCCGCCAAATTGAGGTCCGCGCCTTTGAAAAGCTGCAAAAAGCAATGATGCGGATTGCCGGCGAACGCCATTTGCTGCCCGCTGCGGCGTAAGCCGATAAGAAAAGGCCGCCCATTCAGGCGGCCTTTTGCACCTCAACGATAGGCAAATTCCGCCCCATCAAGATTGATCTTGGGGAAATCATCCTTTTCCTGCCAATAATCTTGGTTGTGCCGCCATTCAGGCTTGTCGCCGCGCTTGGGCATTTTGTGCAAGTCACGGACCAAATAGCTGGGGTTGAAATTCTCTTCCTCAATCCACGGAAGTTTCGGCATATTATGGTCTTCGGGCCGCAATTGCACTTCAACACGGCTCACGCCTTTATCTTTCATATGGTTGAGCAGCCGGCAGACAAAATCGCCCATCATATCCACGCGCAGCGTCCAGCTGGCGCGGAAATAGCCAAACACCCACGCCATATTGGGCACGCCCGTAAACATCATGCCGCGATAGGTGACGGTATCGGCCCAATCGACAGGCGCGCCATCCACGTCAAAGGGAATATCCCCCAGCACGGAGAGCTTAAAGCCCGTGGCCGCCACAATGATATCAGCCTCCAGCTCCTCGCCGGATTTCAGGAGAATGCCTTTTTCCGTGAAGCGATCAATATGATCCGTCACCACACTCACTTCGCCGCGCGCAACAGCTTGGAAAATATCGCCATCGGGCACAAAGGCGAGGCGCTGCTGCCAGATACGATAATTGGGCGTGAAATGCGGCTCAAATTGAAAATCTGGTCCGGTATAAAGACGGATCAGCTCTTTCAGCTCTTCCACCACAACGTCCGGCTCATCAATGCAGCGCTGGGTGAGGACTTGCTGATCATACATGATCTGCTGGCGCACCACCCGGTGCACCGTTGGCTCATCAATACCAATTTGCCGCAGCCGGTCTGCCAATTCATTCTGGTTGGGGCTGGCGAAGAAATAGGTGGGGGATCGCTGCAGCATTGTCACATGCTTGGCCTTGCCCGCCATCGCCGGGATGACTGTGGCCGCCGTTGCGCCTGACCCAATGACAACCACCTTCTTGCCCGCCACATCAATATCGGGCGTCCACTTCATCGCGTGGATGAACAGGCCTTTGAACTTCTCCCGATCCGTCCAGTCGGGGATATAGGGGTCGTTGTGGTTGTAATAGCCTTGGCACATCCACAAGAAATTGCAGGTGAAGGCATGGGTTTTGCCATCTGCCTTGCTGATGGCTTCGACAGTCCAAAGGTTCGTTTCGCGCGAAAAGCTGCAATGGGTAATGGTGTGGCCATAGCGGATATGCGGGGTGAGATTATTCTCGTCGATCACCTCGCCCATATATTTTAGAATTTCCTCGGCGGCTGCAATGGGCGGGCCAATCCACGGCTTAAAGCGATAGCCAAAGGTATAAAGATCCGAGTCTGATCGCACGCCGGGATATTTATGCGTTTCCCAGGTGCCGCCAAATGTGTCTTTCGAATCAAGGATAACAAAGCTTTTGCCCGGGCATTGCTCTTGCAAATGCACGGCCGAGCCAATGCCTGAAATGCCTGCCCCAGCAATCAAAACATCGAAATGCGTAACGTCATTCGCCGATGTGGCGTGCGCGCGGTCTGCGACACTGTCCAGCATTTTACACCCTCTCTCTGGCTGTCCTTTTGACGGACTTTCAGCAAGGATGATGCCGACCACATTGATTGAAATCAACCAGAGATACGCAGCCTTAAATTGTATGAAAATCAGACGGGGCCGGCATTTGCTGCGCTGCAAAAACTATGGCTTGAAATAGGCGTGCCCATGCGAAAAAGCAGGCCATGAGCCCAGCCATGCTGAGTCGGACCGAAAGGATGTTGAGATGATTGCAGATCCCATTGTGATTGCCGCTTATGCCCGCACGCCCATGGGCGGGATGCAAGGCGCACTTGCTTCTGTCCCTGCAACCAAGCTGGGCGCAATTGCCATTCAAGCAGCCGTGGACCGTGCAGGCGTTGCACCTGAGGCTGTAGATCAAGTGATTATGGGCTGTGTCCTGCCAGCCGCCTTGGGCCAAGCCCCTGCACGCCAAGCCGCACTTGGCGCAGGACTGCCCATTTCGACGGGCGCCACAACAATTAACAAAGTCTGCGGCTCAGGCATGAAGGCCGCCATGATGGCCGCCGAAGCCATTATTGCGGGCACATCGGACGTGGTTGTGGCCGGTGGCATGGAGAGCATGACCAATGCGCCCTATTTGCTGACCAAGCATCGGTCTGGTGCGCGGCTGGGGCATGATAGCCTTAAAGACTCCATGTTCTTAGATGGGCTTGAAGATGCGTATGAGCCGGGCCGCGCCATGGGCAGCTTTGCCGAAGAAACATGTCGCGAATATCAATTCACCCGCGAACAGCAGGACGACTATGCCTTGCGCTCACTGACACGGGCCAAGGCTGCCATTGAAAGCGGGGCCTTTGCGCGCGAAATCGTGCCCGTGGAAGTCGCCGGGCGCGGTGGCACAACGCTGGTTGCTGTTGATGAACAGCCGGGCAACGCCAAGCCTGAGAAAATCCCGACGCTAAAGCCCGCTTTTGCAAAGGACGGCACGATTACAGCCGCCAATGCCTCTTCCATCTCCGATGGCGCAGCCGCACTTGTCATCACGAAGGAAAGCGTCGCTAAGGCACAGGACTTGCCCGTTGCGGCCCGCATTCTCGCTTGGGCAACGAACAGCCAAGAGCCTGCCCGCTTCACCTCGGCCCCTGTGCCCGCCATCCGCAAAGTGATGGAAAAGGCAGGCTGGAGCCTGGACGATGTCGATTTGTTTGAAATCAACGAAGCCTTTGCGATGGTGCCGATGATCGCCATGGCCGAGCTGGGCATCCCGGCGGACAAACTTAACGTCAATGGCGGGGCAACTGCGCTGGGCCACCCAATTGGGGCGTCTGGCGCCCGGATTATTGCGACTTTGGTGGCCGCTCTTGAGACGCGCGGGCTGAAGCGCGGCATTGCCTCTTTGTGCATTGGTGGCGGCGAAGGAACAGCCATCGCCATCGAACGCGCCTGATAGACTCTCGACATTGGCGGCCAGGCTTGGCAAGGGCCGCCAATGGCGAAGCGGGATTATTTCTTCTGCGGTATTGGCGGCTCGGGCATGATGCCGCTGGCTTTAATCGTGGCGGGTCAAGGACATCGCGTCGCAGGGTCAGACCGATCACTGGACCAAGGCCGCACTGCCCCTAAATTTGAATGGTTGCGCTCCAAAGGCATCGCCCTTTTTCCTCAAGATGGCAGCGGCATTACGCTGGCTGAGCAAATTGTGGTCGCGTCGACAGCTGTTGAAGAGACTGTGCCGGATATTGTTGCCGCGCATCGCGTTGGGGCCGCCCGCTTGCGCCGAGCAGATTTACTCGCCGCGTTGTTCAACGCCAGCCAAATGGGCATTGCCGTTGGCGGCACCAGCGGCAAATCGACGGTCACCGGCATGATTGGCTGGATCTTCCACGCACTTGGCCAAGACCCGACTGTCATGAATGGTGCCGTGATGAAAAATTTCGCCACGCCCGACGCGCCCTTTGCCAGCGCCTTGGTGGGCAATGGCCCAGCGTTCATTAGCGAAGTGGATGAAAGCGATGGCTCTATCGCGCTTTACACGCCCGATATTGCTGTCCTCAACAATATCGCGCTCGACCATAAATCAATGGACGAGCTGCGCACGCTTTTTGGCAACTTTACGCGGCAGGCCCGGATTGCCGTTTTGAACCTTGATAATCCAGAAGTCGCCCGCTTCCCGCGGGACAATGCCCGCACCTATTCCATCACCGGCCAAATGGCGGATCTGATGGCAGCGGACATTGTTGAGCGACCCAATGGCGTGGACTTTACAGTCAATGGCACGCCCGTTTCATTGCAAGTTCCCGGACGGCATAATGTGTCTAACGCGCTTGCAGCTCTTGCCGCCGCTGACGCTGCAGGATTGGATCTGGCGCAGGCCGCCAGAGCGTTGGGCGGATTTATGGGGCTGCGGCGGCGCATGGAAATTGCGGGGACGGCAGGCGGCGTCACCGTGATTGATGATTTCGGGCATAACCCTGACAAGATTTCTGCCACGCTGTCCGCACTCCACGCCTTTCCGGGGCGGCTTTTGCTTTTCTTCCAGCCGCATGGCTATGGCCCCTTAAAGCAAATGGGGCACGAGCTGGTGCGCACCTTTGCCCAGCACATGCGTGCAGAGGACCAGCTGATCTTGTGCGACCCTGTTTATTTTGGGGGCACCGTGGATCGGTCAGTTGGCAGTGCTGAGCTGGTGGCAGATATTGCGGCCATGGGGCGCCAGGCCGCCCATATTCCAGAGCGCGCCGAATGTGGCGATCGTCTGGCGGCGCTGGCCCAAGCTGGGGACCGTATTGTCATCATGGGCGCACGAGATGATACGCTATCTGCCTTTGCGGCAGATATTTTGGCAAAGCTGGGGCGTTAAAATGGCCGTGCGCGTTCAACTTGTCGTTAATCCCGATGCTGGGGGCTATCGCGTCGAGCATGTGCTGGAGCTGCGCGAGGCATTTCGGCGCAAAGGCGCGCGCGTCACCTTGGCGCATATTGGCCCAGGCCGCCAATTAATGGTGGAAGACGATGCTGATTTAATTGTGGTCGCAGGGGGTGATGGCACGCTGCGCCACGCCGCAATGGCGCTGCTCACCAGCGGACGTGATCTCCCCCTCGCCTGTTTTCCTATGGGCACAGTCAATTTGCTCCATTTGGAAGTGGGCGGCCCCACCAATCCTGATGATTTTGCACATGTCGCCCTAAATCAGGTGAAGGCACAATTTCATGTGCCCGCCACAATTAATGGCGAGATGTTTTTTGGCTGCGCCAGTGTGGGGCCAGATTCTCACGCCGTGGCGGGTGTTTCGCTGCGGCTCAAGCGCCTTATTGGCCGCTATGCCTATCTGGTCTCTATGCTGGGCCTGTTGGGCCGTTGGCATCGTCCACAATTGACCATTATCGCTGATGGCAAATCCCATAAGTGCGAAGCCGTATATATTGCCAAAGGTGTCTATTTTGCTGGCCCCTATACTTTTGCGCCTGAGGCCCGGCGGACCACTGCCAAGTTGCACGTGCTGGCACTTAAACAGGCGGGTCGGCGGGATTTTTGGCGGTTTGTGCGCGGTGTGATGCGCGGCCGCCCATTGGAAGATCGTGCCAATCTCATTCCCCTTAATTGCACAACGCTGGATATTTTATGTGATGAGCCTTGGCCAATTCAGGCCGATGGTGATGCCGTAACAACGCTGCCCGTGCGCATTGAAATTTCGGATAAGCGGTTGCGTCTCCACTGATTGCTGCACTGGATTGGCGGCTTTCCCTTGACGCCCGGCTGCCAATCGCGTCCATAGGCAGTCAAAATAATCCGCAGGGAGCATCTGTTCATGGCTAAGCGCCTGACACTCTACATTGGCATTGCCTTGATCGTCGGCATTATCGTCGGTGCCATCATCAACGCCACCGCCTCGCCAGAAATCATTGCCGAAGTTGTAAAATATCTCGGCCTGGTGACCTTTGCCTTTTTGCGTCTGATCAAGATGATCATTGCGCCGCTGGTTTTTGGCACTCTCGTCGCTGGCATTGCGCATATGGGCGATACAGCCGCCTTGGGGCGCGTTGGGCTGCGGTCAATCTTGTGGTTCTTGGCAGCCAGCATTGTGTCGCTGTCGCTGGGCTTGATCCTCGTCAATCTGTTCCAACCCGGCGTTGGCATTGGCTTGGCGCTGCCGCCCGCCACAGCCGAAGCTGGCGTCGCCAAAACGGCCTTTGATGCGAAGAAATTTGTGGGGGACATCATCCCGATGTCAATCGTGGATGCAATGGCAACCAACACCATCCTCCAGATTGTCGTCTTCTCCGTCTTCTTTGGGGTCGCGATGACGGCCGTGGGCGAAAAAGCGGCACCCATTGTGCGCGCAGTCGATTCCTTGGTTGATGTGATGCTGGTGGTCACGGGCTATGTCATGCGCTTTGCACCTTTTGCCGTGTTCGCTGCTGTGGCCTCGGTGATTGCCGAAGAAGGGCTGGGCATTCTTGCCAAATATATTGAGTTCATTGCCACCTTCTATCTTGGCCTTGCGATTTTGTGGGTGCTGCTGATTGGCGCGTGCTTCTTGATCATTGGTGGACGCGCCCTCAGCTTGGTCCGCTATATTCGTGAGCCGCTGCTGGTGGCCTTTTCCACGGCCTCGTCGGAAGCCGCCTTCCCGCGGACGCTGGATGCACTGGACCGCTTTGGCGTGCCGCGCCGCATTGGCAGCTTTGTCTTGCCGCTGGGCTATTCGTTCAACCTCGATGGCTCGATGATGTATATGACCTTCGCGACCATCTTCATCGCGCAGGCCTATGGCATTGACCTGACACTCGGTCAGGAAATTCTCATGCTGCTGACCCTGATGCTCACGTCCAAGGGCATGGCAGCCGTGCCGCGTGCCAGCTTGGTTGTTATCTCGGCAACGCTGGCCATGTTTGGCATTCCCGAAGCTGGGCTGTTGCTCATCCTTGGTGTGGACCATTTCCTCGATATGGGCCGCACGGCAACCAATGTTGTTGGCAATACCGTGGCCAGTGTTGTGATTGCGAAGTGGGAAGGCGGGCTGGATGCGCCCGAAAGCCCCGAGCATGAGCCACCACACGCCCCCTCATCACATGAAGGGACAGCACGCCCTGCCCCGCGTGAAGGTGAACCCGGCGGCGTAAGCTAAATTTGATTGAAGGAGTGACCATGATCCGCAAGCTGTTTCTCGACCATCCGGCTGAGGTGGAAGAAGGCTATTTTGAGCATATGGGCGTCGCCAGCCGTTTTGGCTTTGCAATGATCTGGGGCGGCATGAAGGCGCTTGTCCATGCCCTCGTGCCAGCGTGGTGCGTGACCAGCGGCAGCGACACCATTCGACGCTTGCACACAATCATGGTCGAAAAGCGCGGGGCCAAGCGGGATGCCACCATCGAGATGATGACAATTGAATGGGTGATTTAACACCGCCCCTGCTGATTGACCGGGGTGATGGCGTGCATGTGGCCGCGCGCCTGCGCACAGGCAGAGGTGCAAAGCCAATACTGGTTTTCCTGCCCGGCTATGCCTCTGACATGCAGGGCAGCAAAGCGCTGGCACTTGATGCTTGGGCCGCAGACACGGGCCATGGCCTTTTGCGGCTTGATTATTCTGGCTGCGGGGAAAGCCAAGGCAGGTTTGAAGATGGGACGCTTGCCCAATGGCGGGATGATGCGCTGACAGTCATCAATCACGTGGCGCCCGGCCCAGTGGTTCTGATCGGCTCTTCCATGGGCGGCTGGATTGCCCTTCTGCTGGCACAAGCGCTTGGCGCGCGGGTGAAGGGGCTAATTGGCATTGCTGCTGCACCAGATTTTACCCAATGGGGGTTTAGCGAGGCTGAAAAGGCGCAGATGGCGGACGCAGGCCGCCTGCTCCGCCCGTCAGACTATGGGCCAGAACCCATGCTGACAACGCAAGCCTTTTGGCAATCCGGCCAAAGCCTGTGCGTGCTGGATGGGCACATTGATATTAATTGCCCCGTCCGGCTGATTCAGGGCCAGCAAGATCCAGATGTGCCGTGGGGCTTAGCCTTGCGCCTTGCCGCCCAACTCCGTTCAGCCGATGTGCAGCTTCACCTTGTCAAAGATGGCGATCACCGGCTGTCGCGCGAACAGGACATCCGCCTCCTAACGGATGTGACGGCGCGGCTGATGGAGACAGTGTGACACCTCTACTTGCCCTTGCTGCAGCGATGGCCGCGCCCAGCCCGGCTCCAGCGGCACCACAAAGCGATGACGACAAGTTTCGCGCCTGCCTGCAATTGGTTGATAAAGACCCCGAGGCAGCCATTGCCATGGCTGGCCAATGGCGTGTGTCAGGCAGCCTCATCATGGCGCGCCAATGCCTTGGCATGGCCTATGCCGCTACCCAACGCTGGGCCTCGGCCATGACTGCCTTTGAGCAATCTGCCCAAGCTGCACAAGCCAATCAGGATGTGCGGGCAGCGGGATTATGGGTGCAGGCTGGCAATGCCGCGCTGGCGGCGAAAGATGCCATTAAGGCGCGAGGCTATTTTGATGCGGCCCTCATCCTTGGGACACTGAAAGGCCCAGAGGCAGGTGAAGCGCGGTTAGACCGGGCCCGCGCGCTGGTCGCCACGGGGGATTTGCCCCGCGCCCGGACTGATTTGGATGCAGCCTTGGGCTTGGTACCAGAAGATCCTTTGGCGTGGCTGCTTTCTGCCGCGCTGGCCCGCCGTATGGGAGATTTGGGCCGTGCTGAAACAGATATTGCCGAAGCGGCCAAACGCGCCCCTGATGATGCATCTGTGGCGTTAGAGGCAGGCAATATCGCTGCCATGGGCGGGAAGGTTGAAGCCGCTAAAACAGCTTGGCTTGCTGCCCAAAGGCTGCAACCCAATGGTCCACAAGGCCTAGCCGCGGCCCGCGCACTCGCACAATTTGCGCCCCCCGCACAACCGCCAGCAGACACCCCCAAGCCCTAAAGCGGATAAGTTGACATAAGTGCTTTTCGCAGGCTGCCAGACACACTAATCTGGCCGTCAAATGTCGCGTGCCGGGTCGCCGGCTGAGGAGTGAGTTGTGATCAAATATCTACATACCATGATCCGCGTATCTGACCCGGAGGCCACGATCCGCTTTTTTGAGTTGCTGGGCCTGAAAGAACTGCGGCGTTATGACAATGAGGCGGGACGCTTTTCGCTGATCTTTCTTGCCGCTCCCGATGATGAAGAGGCGCAGATTGAGCTCACCTATAATTGGGATGAAAAAGGCTATGGCGAAGGCCGAAATTTTGGCCATGTCGCTTATAGTGTCTCTAACATTTATGAGGTTTGCCAAAAGCTGATGGACGGCGGCGTGACCATTAACCGGCCCCCGCGTGACGGAAAAATGGCCTTTGTCCGCACACCCGACAATATCTCGATTGAATTGCTGCAGGCAGGCCCTGCGCTGGAGCCCGCTGAACCTTGGACGTCTATGTCCAATATTGGCACTTGGTAAGGACACGCGCATGCCTCTGGACATTGTCCGCATCCCCGTTTTGTCAGACAATTATGTCTGGCTGGTGCATGAGCCTGTCTCGGGCCAAACTGTTGTTGTCGACCCGGCCGTGGCCGAGCCTGTCTTAGCTGAGGCAGAGGCACGAGGCTGGACGATTTCGGCCATTTGGAACACGCATTGGCACCCAGACCATGTTGGGGGCAATGCCGAGATAAAAGCAGCAACGGGCTGCACCATCATTGGCCCCGCGGCAGAGGTGGACCGCATCCCCACGCTTGAGCGCGCCGTCGCAGAGGGAGAAAGCGTGCGGATTGGCGCTCTCCGCGCGCAGGTGCTGGATGTACCGGCGCACACGGCAGGCCATATTGCCTATTATCTGCCCGAGGCCAAAGCTGTCTTTGTGGGCGATACGCTCTTTGCCATGGGCTGTGGCCGGCTGTTTGAAGGCACGGCAGAACAGATGTTTGCCAATATGCAAAAGCTGGCCGCCCTGCCCAGCGAAACGCGTGTCTATTGCGCGCATGAATATACACAATCCAATGGCCGCTATGCGCTGGTGGCTGAGCCGCATAATGAAGCCATTGCCGCGCGCATGGCGCATGTTGATGCGGCCCGCGCCCGCGGCGAAGCAACTGTGCCCACCAGCATTGCCGAAGAATTGGCGACCAACCCGTTTATGCGCGCAACATCAGCTGCGCAGCTGGCGGAACGCCGTGCTGCCAAAGATAGTTTTCGATAAGGAACAATCGATGAGTTGGAGAAGCCCGATGCGTGTTCTGACGATTGCGTTGCCACTGCTGGCTGTTGCGGGCTGCGCGTCCCTTGAGAACAGCCCTGCGCGGATGCAGCTGCAAGCGCGTGAGGCAACGCGGCTGAATGAGGCCTTGGCTGGGTTTAGCCCCGGCAAGCCAGTATCCTGCCTGCCCAATCGCGATATTCGCGGGCCAGAAGCCTATGGCGAGACCACATTGCTGTTCCGCGTCAATCGCAACTTGATTTATCGCACTGAAACACGCGGCACCTGCCGCGGCATTGCGCAGGGCGATGCCCTTATCACCAAGCAATTCTCCAGCCAGCTATGTGCCGGAGATATTGCCTATAGCACCGATTTACGGACAGGCTTTCAGTCCGGCACCTGCGCGTTGGGAGAGTTTATTCCCTATACACGCAAATAGCCGGACCAATGGGCCAATGCGCTGCGGCTAGGCCTTGTAGAGCGCGTCGATCCGATCGCCATAGCTTTGGCGGATCATATGCCTGCGGATTTTGAGGCTGGGCGTCAGCATCTCATTATCAATTGTAAAGGCATCTGCCGTCAGCGTTATTTTGCGCACCTTTTCCGTGACAGACAGTTGCGCATTGACGCGGTCCACCGCTGCCATGACGGCTGAGCGGAAGGCTGGCAAATCACACAGCTTGGCTAGGTCATACGCTTCATCATTGGCCTGCGCCCATTCCACTGCCCATTCAGGGTCTGGCACCACAAGGCCCACAAGATGCGGGCGCTTATCGCCAGACACCATGGCTTGGAAGATTTCGGGCTGAAGTGTCAGCATCCCTTCCACTTTTTGCGGGCTAACATTTTCGCCCTTATCGTTGACGATGATGTCCTTTTTGCGATCCGTAATGCGGATACGGCCCTTTTCATCAATTTCACCAATATCGCCGGTGTGGAGCCAGCCATTTTGCAGCACACGGGCCGTTTCAGCCTCATTGCGCCAATAGCCATAGGTTACCAATTCCCCGCGGACGAGAATTTCGCCGTCTTCGGCAATTTTGACCTCTACATTTTTGAGCGGCGGGCCAACTGTGTCCATTTTCAGGCCCACTTTGGGCCGGTTGCACGAAATGACAGGTGCGGCTTCAGTCTGGCCATAGCCTTGCAACATGGTCAGCCCCATGGCGTGGAAAAACACCCCAATTTCGGGATTAAGCGGCGCCCCGCCCGACACCATGGCTTTCATCCGCCCGCCAAAACGCTGCTGAATTTTGGGCCGCAAGGTCTTGTTGATGACCATGTTCATCGGCCTATCCCAAAGCGAAAGACCGCCCTGCAAATCCTTTTCCCCAAGCGACAAAGCCCGGCGCATCAGCGCCTGTGGCAGCTTACCTTGTTTTTCAATTTGCTTCAGAATGCGCGTCCGCAGCACCTCAAAGAGGCGCGGCACAACTACCATGATGGTCGGGCGCGTTTCTTCAATATTGGACGCCAGCTTATCCAGCCCTTCGGAATAATAAATCTGCGCGCCAAGGCCGACGGGGAAATGCTGGCCGCCAGTATGTTCATAGGCGTGCGACAAAGGCAGGAAGGACAGAAAGACTTCATCGTCCCAGCCGAAATCTTCAGCAATCACCTCCACACAGCCTTCAACATTGCACAAAATGGCCCCGTGATGCTGGCGGACGCCGCGCGGGGCACCGCCCGTGCCACTGGTGTAAATCAGGCACGCCAGATCATCGCGCTTAAAATTGGCAGCGGCATAGGCCGCGCACGCCTCAACATCGGCAGGGCCGCTGACCATATCTTTCCAGTTGCGAATGGTGACGCCAGTGGATTGGCCAACACGCAATTCTTCTATCCCAATAAGCTGGTGGGCGCGCGTGGCCCGGATAGCCGCCGGCATAACCGCTTGGGCCAGCTTGGAGGTTGAGACAATGATTGCGCTTGCGCCTGAGTCTTCAATGATATGCTGGTGGTCGCGTTCCGTATTGGTGATGTAGGTTGGCACTGTGACGCACCCGGCGGCCATGATGCCCAAATCTGCAATGCACCATTCGGGCCGATTTTCCGACACCAACATCACACGATCGCCGGGTTCTAAGCCAATGTCTTTCAAAGACTTGGCAAGGGCCGCCACTTGGCGCGCCGCCTCTGCCCAGCTGATTGGCTGCCACGCGCCGCCCTGTTTTGCCCACAGGAAGGGGGCGTCGCCCTTTTCCTTCGCACGCGTGAAAAACATCGTCACAAGATTGGGAAAATGCTCCAGCTCCCGCATAAAATCCTGCTCCTGTTTCATTTTATCTATCGTTGAACCAAAGGGGTGATGAGAGATTATTCCTGCAAGCCAACGCCATCGCTGCGCGGGTCGGCAGCGCCAACCCAGCCTTGAGCCGTGCGTTGCGCGGCATTGGCCTTGGACGGCATGATGGGGTTAACCTGCACCGCTCGCCCAAATTTTGCCAAGTCATCCGCCCGTGCCGCCAAAGGCGTTCCGCTTTCCACCAACAGCGCGTCATTGTTGAAATAGATGTTCGGCGCGGCAAGGGCGTCTTGCGCAGTGAGGCCCCAATCCAGATGCGCGATCAGCGTTTTTGTCACTTGCATAATGATGCGCTTACCGCCTGCTGCGCCAACCGCAAAAATAGGCTTTCCGCTCTGATCATAGACGATTGTTGGCGACATAGACGACACCGGGCGCTTGCCCGGCTGTGGACGGTTGGCAACGGGCGCGCCATCCTTCATCGGGGCCAAGCTGAAATCGGTTAGCTCGTTATTCAGCGCCATGCCAGCCGCCACCAATTGGCTGCCAAATGGGCCCTCAATGGTTGAGGTCATATTCGCAACATTGCCTGCGCCATCGACAGCCACAAAATGCGTTGTGCCATGCACTTCACCCGAGATGGCCGCCGTGCGGGGCTGCGCTCCGGGGGGCGTGCCCGCCTCATAGCGCAGCAGCGATGTGGTTTCTGAAATCAGAGCTGAGCGGCTGGCAATATAATTTTTGTCGAGCAGACCGCTGACGGGAACAGACACAAAATCTGCATCGCCCAGATATTTTTCGCGATCAGCATAGGCCAGCTGCATTGCCTCAGCAATTAAGTGCCATGCCTTAGGATCATCTTGGCCCATCGCCTTTAAGTCAAAGCGTTCAAGCATACCCAAAATTTGGAAAACCGTTGTCGCGCCAGAAGAAGGTGGGCCCATGCCGCACAATTTGTAAATCCGATAGGTGACGCAAACTGGCGCACGTTCCTTTGCCTCATAGGCAGCAAGGTCTGCCATTGTCAGAGGCGCAGGGTTTTCGGGGGCATAAGTGACGGCGCGGCTAATTTCCCGCGCGATACGGCCCTTGTAAAAGGCATTTGGGCCCTTGCGAGCCAGGTCACGCAGAGTTTTTGCAAGAGCAGGATTGCGGATCACATCGCCTGCAGCTTTTGGACGGCCATCTTGAAAATAAATGGCCTTGGTTGCGTCCATCTTACCCCAGAGAGGCGCCATTTGGGCAATCGTGCCTGCCAGACGCGGGGTAACGACATAGCCTTTTTCAGCAAGGTCAATTGCCGGCTGAAACAGCTTCGCCCAGTTCAGCTTGCCCCATTTGGCATGCGCCTTGGCTGCCAATGCAATATTGCCCGGGACGCCCACAGAATGGCCGCCTAAAAAGGCCGTCCGAAACGGCATGACTTGACCATTTGGCTGCAAAAACCGGTCTTCCCGAGTGGCGGCAGGTGCCTTTTCGCGCCCATCAATGGTCGCGGGCTGCCCCGATACTGCGTCATGATAGACGAAAAAGCCACCGCCGCCGATGCCGGAGGATTGCGGCTCAACCACAGTGAGGGCCAACATCATTGCCAGAGCAGCGTCTGCCGCGCTCCCACCTTGGCGCAACATAGCTTGGCCGGCGGCAGCCGCACGCGGGTCAGCTGCAGAAACAGCTCCCCCTGCGGCCAGCGCTTGGACCGGAACAAGAAAGAAGATGAGCGTAAGAAGAAGCTTTTTCATCCCACTTACCTAACGCAGTTTAAAAGGCGGGCAAGCCCTAACGCACATCAACCCCAACAGCGTCGGCTATGGTCGAAAATCCGTCTCGAAGCAGCAGTTTTTCCAGCCCTTTGTTGATGCGGCGGGCCAGGGCCGGCCCTTCATAAACTAAGGCAGAATAGAGCTGGATCAGCGACGCCCCCGCCCGAATGCGCGCATAGGCCTGTTCTGCCGAGGCAATACCGCCAGCCCCAATAAGAGGCAGCTGCCCGCCTGTGGCCCGCCAAAAATCCGCCATGCGCTGTTGCGCCAGCGCGCATAACGGCGCGCCAGACAGTCCCCCGGTTTCGACTGCATAACGCGATGCCAGTTTTGGGCGGCTGATTGTCGTGTTGGACACAATCAACGCATCGACTTGCCCAATTGATAGCCGGGCAATCGCCTCAATATCTGCGGGGTCTAGATCAGGGGCGACTTTCAAAAATACCGGCGGCGCCTGTTTCGGCAGGGCCTGACGGACAGCCGCCAACAGATCCCGCAAGGCCGCTTCATCCTGCAAGGCCCTCAGACCCGGCGTATTTGGGGAACTGATATTGACTGTCAGATACGAGGCCAGCGGCGCCATGCGCGCTGCGCCCTGCGCATAATCGGCAATCCGGTCTGCGGCATCTTTATTGGCCCCAATGTTGATACCAATAATGCCGCGGCCCTGCGCATGGGCCAGCCGCGCCAAGGCGGCCTCTTGGCCTCCATTGTTAAAGCCCATGCGGTTAATGACGGCTCTGTCTTCAACCAGACGAAAAAGCCGCGGCTGCGGATTTCCGCTTTGCGGCAGCGGCGTCAACGTGCCCACTTCCACAAAGCCAAAGCCCATGCCCAGCATCTGAACTGGAACTTCGGCATCTTTGTCATAGCCAGCCGCAAGACCAACGGGATTTGGAAAATCCAACCCCGCGACACGGCTCGCCAGCACTGGGTGCGGCGAACGAGCGCCCCGCAACGGCGACAACTGCAGCGCCTTGAGGCTGAGCCGATGCGCGCGTTCTGCATCCAGCGCAAAAATGAAAGGGCGAAGGAAGGAATAGAAAGCCATGCGACTCGCCTTAGCGACATCACCCGCTGGCTCCAATGGTGAATGCTTTGCTGGCCGATCGAGGAGGTTTTGCACCCCAAAATAATGCCAATAAATATAAGTTAATGGATATCTTTCTGATTGGGCCGACACCTCTTTGCCCATGTTCCTTTTTGCGGAATCCTTCCAATTCTGGAACAATTTAAAAGGCATAGCACTGTCTTGCGACCCTATGGGCGCCTTGGAAACAGGGTGTCTGTATAAAACTTAATGGCCGGCGCGCTTGTGCCGGCCTTTTTTTATCGCATGTCTTTCAACACATTGGGCGGCCACAGCGCTCCCCAAGAAGGAGAGATGCAAAATGCAGTCCACGCCCCCTAGCTCAGCCATGGCCGATTATCTTGCTGGCTTTTCTGTGTTGGAAGGGGCGGACCAAGAGCGGCATCATCTGGCGGCTGGCGATCCCAAGCTATGCATCACTCTGGGCTCTCAGGCGGATCTGAAAGACGCGCACGGGCGGCGCATCGCGCTTCCAAAGGTGGCCCTGCTCGGCCCACACTTCTGCGCGCATGAAGTGCAGCTCTATGCCAAGACACGCCTCTTGATCATTGAGCTTAAACCCTCTGGATGGTGGGCATTGACGCGCCAGCCCGCCGCTGCCTTGGCCAATCATGTGATTGATGCGGCTGAGCTTGGGCAGAGCCCTGCCACCTTAATGGCTATTAGCCTTCATCAATCAGCCACTTTGGACGCGCTTGCAGCGGCTGCTGAGGCTGCTTTGCAGCCTTGGCTGGTGCGCACGCCCTGCCGCAATAGCTGGCTTATTCAAGCTGTGCAGCAATGGTTGGCAGCCAGTGCCAATCCGCAGATAGGCGATTTGCTGGCACAAACTGGCCTCAGCCCCAGTCAGGCGCAGCGGCAGATGAAGGCCTTATTCGGGGGGCCGCCAAAGCTTTTGGCCCGCCGCCATCGCGCGCTAAAAGCCGCTGCCGCTATTGCTGCGGGCCAAGCCTGCACGCGCGATAAGCTGGCAGAGCTTTTCTACGATCAATCGCATCTTATTCGCGAAATCAAACAATTCACTGGCCTTACGCCTGGCCAAATCCGCAAGAGCCTTCGCCCGGAGCTGAGCCGTCCACCCAAAGTTGAGGGTTGAAATTCGGACTAATGCGGTCCAATTAGCGGTTATGCGTTTATCGAGTCTGGCAGATTATGCGGTTGTCATGATGACCGCCTGTGCCCGCCATTGTGGCGGAACGCGCATCAATGCCAGCCAATTGGCTGAGGAAACGGGCATTCCTTTGCCCACCGTGCAAAAGCTGGTCAGTCGCTTGTCATCCGCCGGTTTGCTTCGGTCCATCCGTGGCGCGGGCGGTGGGTTTAAGCTGGCGCGCCCAGCTGCAGCGATCAGCATTGCCGAAATTGTTGAAGCCATTGAAGGCCCAATTGCCATGACCGCCTGTGTGGAACAGGGCCGGCATGATTGCGCGCTGGAAGGCAGTTGCACCGTCCAACCACATTGGCCCATCGTCAATCAAGCCGTGCGCAGTGCGCTTGCCGATATTCGCCTAACCTCCCTTACCCGACCCATGCCGCAGCTTGCTGAGGCGACGAGCTAAGCCATGACAGACACCCCAATTAAAGATGCGGCGGCCCATGCGGCGGCCGCCAAAGTTGCCGATTATGAGCATGGCTGGTCAGCCGATATTGAGCAGGAATTCGCCCCCAAAGGCCTGAATGAAGATACTGTTCGCTTTATCTCGGCCAAGAAGAATGAGCCGGAATGGATGCTCGATTGGCGGCTGAAAGCCTTCCGCCTGTGGCAAACCATGGAAGCGCCCGATTGGGCCAAGCTGAATGTCCCGCCCATCGATTATCAGGACGCCTATTATTACGCCGCACCCAAGGCGAAGAAGAAGCTGGAAAGTCTGGATGAAGTCGATCCAGAAATTCTAAAAGTCTATGAAAAGCTGGGCATTCCGATTGAAGAGCAAAAGGTGCTCGCCGGTGTCGAAGGCGCACGCAAAGTGGCCGTTGATGCCGTGTTTGACAGCGTGTCGGTGGCGACCACTTTCCGCGATGAGCTGAAAAAAGCAGGCGTCATCTTCCTCTCCATCTCAGAGGCGATCCGCGAATATCCCAAGCTGGTCAAAAAATGGCTCGGCAAAGTCGTGCCTGTGCGCGACAATTATTTTGCCGCGCTCAATTGCGCAGTCTTTTCGGATGGGACCTTTGTCTACATTCCCGAAGGCGTCCGCTGCCCCATGGAGTTGAGCACCTATTTCCGCATCAATGCTGAAAATACGGGCCAGTTTGAGCGCACGCTGATTGTCGCAGATAAGGGCAGCTATGTCTCGTATCTCGAAGGCTGCACCGCGCCAATGCGCGATGAAAACCAGCTCCACGCCGCCGTTGTGGAGCTCGTCGCTCTAGATGATGCCGAGATTAAATATTCCACGGTGCAAAACTGGTATCCCGGCGATGCCGAAGGCCGGGGCGGCATCTATAACTTCGTCACCAAGCGCGCACTATGCCAAGGCGCGCGATCCAAAGTCAGCTGGACGCAAGTGGAAACGGGGTCTGCGATTACGTGGAAATACCCCAGCTGCGTGTTGAATGGCGATGACAGTGTGGGCGAATTTTATTCCGTCGCCGTCACCAATAATTATCAGCAGGCCGATACTGGCACCAAGATGATTCACAATGGCAAGCGCACGCGCTCAACCATTGTGTCCAAGGGGATTAGCGCGGGCCATTCCAATGGCACTTATCGCGGGCTGGTGCGCGTGGCCCCACAGGCAGAAGGCGTGCGCAATTTCACGCAATGCGACAGCCTGTTGCTTGGCAATCAATGCGGCGCGCACACGGTGCCCTATATTGAAGTGAAAAACCCCTCGGCCCAAATTGAGCATGAAGCGACAACGTCCAAAATCTCGGACGATCAGCTGTTCTACGCCATGCAGCGCGGGCTGGGCCAGGAAGAGGCCGTGGCACTGATCGTCAATGGCTTTGCCAAAGACGTGTTGCAGCAACTGCCCATGGAATTTGCCGTTGAAGCGCAAAAGCTGCTGGGCATTAGCCTTGAGGGGAGCGTGGGGTGATGCCGATGCAGGCCATATCGCCCAACCCCTTCTTTATCAGGATTTTTTGAAATGCTTTCGATCACCAACCTCCAAGCGACTGTTGCCGACAAGCCTATTTTGAAAGGCCTCTCGCTCACCATTAAGGCAGGCGAGGTCCATGCCATCATGGGCCCCAATGGCGCGGGCAAATCGACGCTGGGCTATACGCTGGCCGGCCGCCCCGGCTATGAGGTGACGGGCGGGACTGTAGAGTTTGACGGGCAAGATTTGCTCGCGCTCGATCCGCATGAGCGGGCGGCGGCAGGTTTGTTCCTTGGCTTTCAATATCCTGTTGAAATCCCTGGCGTTTCAAATCTGCAGTTCCTGCGCGAAAGCCTGAACGCCCAGCGCAAAATTCGCGGGGAAGATCCGCTGTCTGGCGCAGATTTCCTCAAAATCGCGCGCGCACAGGCAGATGCTATGGGCATGGAGATGGACATGCTCAAGCGGCCGGTAAATGTCGGCTTTTCGGGCGGGGAGAAGAAGCGCAACGAAATGGTGCAAATGGGGATTTTGAACCCCAAGCTCGCGCTTCTCGATGAAACCGATTCCGGGCTTGATATTGATGCGCTGCGCGTTGTGGGAGACGGCATTAACCGCATCATGCGCAAGGCCGATAAGGCCGTGCTGCTGATCACGCATTATCAGCGCCTTCTGGATTATGTGCAGCCAGACTTTGTTCATGTGCTGGCCGATGGCAAAATTGTTCGCTCTGGCGGGCCAGACCTTGCACTGGAATTGGAGCGTGAGGGCTATCGGGAGCTTGCTGCGTGACAGCCCTTCCAACCCGGCGTGATGAAGCCTGGCGCTATGCCGATCTAGAGGCCGTTGCGCGCGCCTGGCCGCTGCCCGCGCCTGAGCAGATCCGCGTCGCGGACGGGGGCAAATTTGCCCGAACAATTGTGCAGGATAAAGGCGGCATCCAACAGATTGACCTCCACCTTGGCGCCAACTCTGTTGCTAGCCTCCACGTCCTCAACTTTGGCGGCGATTATGGGCGGATTGAGCTTAACGTCACGCTGGACGCGGGCGCGGATTTTACGCTTGGCGCGGCGCAAATTGGCGGCGCCAAACAGACGCTGGAAATCATCACCACGGTGACACACGCAGCCCCCGATGCCACCAGCCGACAAATTGTCCGCTCTGTCCTCGCAGAACAGGCAACCGGCACTTATTTGGGCAAGGTCGCTGTTGCGCGTGGCGCTCAGCACACCGACAGCGAACAATCCGTCAAAGCGATGCTGCTGGATCGCACGGCCACGGCCAATGCCAAGCCAGAACTCGAAATCTATGCCGATGATGTAAAGTGCGCGCATGGCTGTGCCATTGGTGAGCTCGATGCCATGGCGATGTTTTACCTGCAATCGCGCGGGCTAACCCCGGCGGACGCCAAGACGCTTTTGCTGCAAGCCTTTATTGCCGAAGTCTTTGAAGGCGCGGCAGACCAAGACCATCTTCAGGCGCTGGCGCTCGCCCAGCTGGAGGGGCTGGCGTGACAACGTATCGCGCAGACTTTCCCGGCGTTGACGGCTGGCATTATCTCGACACCGCGGCGACAGCACAAAAGCCACGCGTGGTGATTGATGCCATGGCGCGGGCGCTGGGTGAAGATTATGCGACGGTGCATCGCGGTGTCTATGCCCGGTCTGCCCATATGACCTTAGCCTTTGAAGCGGCCCGGCAACGCGTGGCACGTTTCATTGGGGCACCCAGCCAAAATGAAATTGTGTTTGTGCGCGGCGCGACTGAGGCAATCAATTTGGTCGCCAATAGCTGGGGCAGCTTGCTGAAAGCGGGGGACCGCATTCTCCTGTCGCAACTCGAGCATCATTCCAACATTGTGCCATGGCAGTTATTGCGTGACCGGATAGGCATTGAAATTGATGTCTGCCCGTTGACCGCAGAGGGCGAGATTGATCTTGATGCGGCAGAGGCCATGCTGACGCCGCGGCACAAGCTGGTGGCCCTCGCCCATGTCTCAAATGTGTTGGGCTCAGTGCTCGATGCCCAACGCGCGGCAAAGCTGGCGCAATCCGTGGGCGCAAAGCTGTTGCTAGATGGCTGTCAGGCGGTGCCGCATATGCCCGTCAATGTCGCGGACTTGGGCTGTGATTTTTACGTCTTTTCCGCCCACAAGCTCTATGGCCCAACGGGCATTGGCGTCCTTTGGGCCAAGGCGGAGCTGCTCGATGCCATGCCGCCCTGGCAGGGTGGCGGTGCGATGATTGATCGTGTCAGCTTTGAGCGCACAACCTATGCCCCGGCGCCTGCACGCTTTGAAGCAGGTACACCTGCCATTGCCGAGGCGATCGCGCTGCATGCGGCCATCGATTATGTGGACGCAATTGGTCTGGATGTCCTCCACGCGCACGAGGCTAAATTGGTCACAGCAGCACGCGAGGCTATGGGCCAAATCAACTCAATCCGCCTATTTGGCCCGACAAACGCCGCCGGGATTATTTCCTTTGCCGTTCAAGGGGTGCATCCGCACGATGTGGGCACCATATTGGATGAGGAAGGCGTCGCGATCCGCGCCGGGCATCATTGTGCGCAACCGCTGATGGAGCATCTGGGCGTGCCCGCTACTGCCCGGGCGAGCTTTGGTTTATATAATGATTTGGATGATGTGACCGCGCTGGTGCGCGGTTTAGAACGCGTGAAGAGGATCTTCGGATGAGCAAGGAAATCCGGATCGAAGAAGTCGATAGCGTCACGCCGCCGCCCAAGGCGCGCGTGGAAGACGTGGAAAGCGCAGGCGAAAAGCTGGAGCGCAAGAAAGATTATCTCGACGGCTTTTTAAGCCAAAAGCCCGCTGCCGTCCCCGCAACAGAGCCGGGTGGCGACTTGTACGACGCTGTCATCGCGGCGCTGAAGGACATTTATGACCCGGAAATTCCGGTCAATATTTATGATCTTGGCCTGATCTACAATGTCGAGATTAATGACAGCCATGTCCATGTGACAATGACGCTGACGACGCCGCACTGCCCGGTTGCGGAATCCATGCCCGGCGAAGTGGAATTGCGTGTTGGATCAGTGCCCGGCGTCGGCGATTGTGAAGTCCATCTGGTGTGGGATCCGCCATGGTCACCCGACTCGATGTCGGACGAGGCCCGCTTGGAGTTGGGAATGCTATGACCATCGAAACCAAAAGCCGCGCACGTCCCGCCGCTGTCATTCTGACACCCGCTGCCGAAGCGCGCATCGCGCATCTGATGAGCCAAGCGCCGGAAGGGGCGATTGGCGTTAAACTTTCCACGCCGCGGCGGGGCTGTTCTGGCCTTGCCTATTCCGTTGATTATGTGACGGACGCCAACAGCTTTGACGAGCGAATTGAAACACCAGGCGGGCTGTTCTTCATTGATGGCGCGTCGGTTTTATATCTTGTCGGCTCGACCATGGACTGGCAGGAAGATGACTTCACCGCAGGGTTTGTTTTCAACAACCCGAATGCCAAAGGCACATGCGGCTGTGGGGAGAGCTTTACGATATGACCAAACGCAACCGCCGGATCCTGATCTTTCTCTCCGGCGCTGCGTTGATTGGCGGCTTGCTATTTGCCAATCGAGACGCGCTGCTTCAGCGTGCCTTTGAGCGAGCAGTTGGCCAAGCCATTGGCCGCGATGTCGTCGCCAGCCTTGACCCCAAAGACATTCATGTTGGCTTTTGTGGCACAGGATCTCCCTTGCCCAGCCGCGATCGCGCCTCGGCCTGCACTGCCATTTGGGTCGGCGGAAAGCTGTTCGTTTTTGACGCAGGCGAAGGGGCTGGCGAAACGCTCTCCCTGATGGGCCTGCCCTTGGGCAAAATTGCCGGCGTCTATCTCACGCATTTGCATAGCGACCATTTTGAAGGCCTCGGGCCGTTGGCGCTCCAGCGTTGGGCGGGGGCAAGTGCAGCGACACCGCTGCCGCTTTTTGGCCCTGCTGGGACTGACCAAATCGCCGAGGGGCTCACGCAGGCCTATGGCCCTGACAGCAAATTCCGCATGGCGCATCACGGGGCCACCGCCGTGCCGTCCTCAGGCTTTGGCTTTGCGGGCACCGTGATTGCGCCGGGCATAGTCTATGACCAAGATGGCATTCGCATCACGGCCTTTGCTGTTCCGCATGATCCCGTGAAGCCCGCTTTTGGCTATCGGCTCGATTGGCAGGGCAAGAGCGTTACGATCAGCGGAGATACGGCCAAATCTGATACGCTCGCCAAAATGGCCAAAGGCACCGATGTGCTGGTCCATGAAGTGCTCAACCGCGATATGGTGCAGGCCATGGCAGAGGCAGCAGCACGCCACGGCCAGCCCAATCGCGCGAAAGTTTTCCGCGACATTCAAAGCTATCACGCCAGCCCAGAAGAAGCGGGTGAGGTCGCAAGCGCAGCGGGCGCCAAGATGCTGGCCTTTACGCATCTTGTACCAAGCGTGCCCAAAGCAATGACAGGCCTCGTCATCGCGGGCGCAGACCGCCGCTATAATGGCCCCATCCGCGCGATGCGCGATGGCGATCTGCTCAGCATTAATGGGCGGGATGACCCCAGCTATCGAAATCTGCTGGACTAGTCCGACTGGCAAACGCAAAGACCCTGTTATGACCAGCAAACCACCGCTTCAGGCCGCCATCATCCCCGTGACGCCTTTGCAGCAAAATTGCTGCCTCATTTGGTGCACCGAAACGATGCAAGGCGCCTTTACCGATCCGGGTGGGGACTTGCCATTGCTGAAAGCGGCGGCGGCCAAACAGGGCGTGACCATTGAGAAGCTGCTCGTCACACATGGGCATCTCGATCATTGCGGGCAGACAGGCATTCTTGCCAAAGAATTGGGCGTGCCCATTGAAGGCCCGCATGAGGAAGATCGCTTCTGGATTTCGCAGCTGGATGATGATGGCCGCAAATGGGGGATGGACGCCAAAACCTTTGAGCCGGATCGCTGGCTGAAAGATGGTGACACTGTTACCATTGGCAAGTTGACGTTGGATGTCATTCATTGCCCCGGCCACACGCCAGGCCATGTCGTCTTTTACCACGCACCGTCCAATTTTGCCGTGGTCGGCGATGTGCTGTTTCAGGGCTCAATTGGCCGGACTGATTTTCCGCGCGGCAACCACCAGCAGCTGATTGACTCCATCACGCAAAAGCTGTGGCCACTGGGCAATGACACTGCCTTTGTGCCCGGCCATGGGCCAATGTCGACCTTTGGGCATGAGCGCAAGACCAATGCCTATGTGTCGGATTATCTGCTGGGCTAAGCTGCCCAATCCCCTGCAACGGCCATCCAGATAGACAGGCCTGCAATTGCTGCCGTTTCGGCCCGCAAAATGCGCGGGCCAAGCGAAACGCCCATAGCCTGTGGCAGGGCTTTAATCGCGGCGCGCTCGTCCGCATCAAAGCCGCCTTCCGGCCCGACAAGCAGTGCTGCCGGACCCGGCTTGGCCACTGAGGCCAAGGGCACGCCGCCTTCTTCATCTGCAAAATACAGCGTGCGTTCTACCGGCCAATCTTTGAGCAACTGGGCAAGCTTCACAGCCTCGGCAATCTCGGGCAGCGCAGTGCGCCCGCATTGCTCCGCCGCCTCCACCATTTGGGCGCGAAGCCGATCCATATTCATCCGCTCAACTATCGTCCGCCGGGTGAGGACAGGCTGATAAAGTGCCACGCCCAATTCGCAGGCTTTTTCCACCACCATATCAAGCCGGGCTTTTTTGACAGGCGCGGCAAGTAACCAGAGATCTGGCACCGCCTCGCGCGGGCGCAAAAGGGCAGTGACTCGCAAGGTCACATCGCGCTTGGCCGTATCGGCCACTTCGGCCAGCCACTCACCTGTCTGATTGTCACAGAGTTTCACGGGCGCGCCAGGCTTTACGCGCAGCACGTTCAGCAGATAATGCGCGGGGCCGCCGTCCAGACGAACGATGGCGCCGTCGGCCAAGCGATCCTCAACAAAGAGGCGCGGTGTGGATTGGGGTGGCCAGGCGGGAATTGCGGGCATAAGGGCGGTTAGCATGACAGATCAGTCAAATATAGCCTCACTGGTGCCTGATGCGGAACTGACGGGCCTAATGCGCCTGCTGCCGGCCCGCGCCCGGCCCTATGCTGCCTTGGCGCGTTTTGACCGGCCGATTGGCTGGTGGCTGCTCTTCTGGCCGTGCGTCTATGGACTAGGCCTTGCAGGCGGCCTGCCGCAACTCTGGGCGCTGGCGCTTTGGATGCTGCTGGGTGCCATTGCGATGCGGGGCGCAGGCTGTGTGTATAACGACATTGTCGATCGTGATTTGGATGCGCAGGTTGAGCGCACGCGCAATCGCCCGGTGGCAAGCGGGGCTGTGTCGTTAAAGGCGGCATGGGGGTGGTTGGTTTTCTTGTCTGGCATTGGCCTGATCGTCCTGCTGCAACTGCGCTGGCAGGCCCAATTGGTCGCAGTTGCAAGTCTTGCGTTGGTCGCTGCCTATCCGTTCATGAAGCGGATCACATGGTGGCCGCAGGCGTGGCTTGGCCTTGTCTTTTCATGGGGCGCTTTGGTCGGCTGGATTGCCATTGCACCGCCCAGCCTTGCGATGGCGCTGGTCTATGCCGGATCCATTTTTTGGGTGATTGGCTATGACACCATCTATGCACTGCAAGACCGGGAAGATGATGCGCTGATTGGCATTCGTTCTTCCGCGCGCGCGCTTGGGGCCAAGGTGAAGCCGGGCGTCGCAGCTTTCTACAGTCTCGCCTTGCTGCTTTGGGGAGCCGCCATCTGGCAGGTCCGCCCACAGGGGCTGGCGTTGGCGGCCCTCTTGCCTGCAGCCCTGCATCTGACATGGCAGATTATGACGCTGGCGCCAGACGATGGTGCCGATGCGCTTGCCAAATTCCGATCTAACCGGCTCACGGGGCTGCTTGTCGCATTGGCAATGATAACAATTGGGGCTTCGGCTTGAGGCTTGGGCCACAAGCGCCTAACTGAGATCCATGCTCACTCATGATCAAGCGCGTGACCGCGCCCAAGACCTTATTGCCCGCGCGCTGAAAGCCGGGGCGGATGCTGCCGATGCCATTTATGTGGCGGATGCTTCTACAGGCGTCCAAGTGCGCTTGGGTGCGCTGGAAGATGTGCAACGATCTGAGGGCGAAGAAATTGGCCTGCGTGTGTTTGTGGGCCGCCAATCGGCCAGTGCCTCGTCCTCTGACCTTTCGATCGATGCGCTCACCAAATTGGCCGAGCGCGCCGTTGCGATGGCTGGCCAAGCGCCCGAAGATGAATTTGCAGGGCTTGCGCCCGAAGAACTGCTGATGCGCGATGCGCCCCGCGATCTCGACATTGATGATGGCGCTGATGTGTCGCCCCAAGCCTTGCGTGAACGGGCCATGGCAGCTGAAGATGCCGCCCGCGCCGTTAAGGGTGTTACCAATAGCGAAGGCGGCAGCGCGGGTGCAGGCCGGGCGATTGTTGCGCTTGCCACCAGTGGCGGCTTTGCCGGCAGCTATTCCGGATCAAGCCATAGTGTTTCGGCAAGTGTGCTGGCCGGCGAAGGTGCAGGCATGCAGCGCGATTATGCCTATCACAGCGTCCGCCATTTGGCAGATCTGGATGATGCCGCCGCCATTGGCCGCGAGGCAGGTGACAAGGCCGTCGCGCGGCTCAACCCAATCAAGCTGAAAAGCGGGCCGATGCCCGTCGTGCTCGACCCGCGCGTCGGCGGATCGCTGGTTGGTCATCTGATTGGCGCGATCACGGGATCATCCATTGCGCGCAAGACAAGCTTTCTCTTGGAAGCCCTTGGAACCGAAATCTTTGGCCCCAACATCACAATTATTGATGATCCGCATCGGCTGCGCGGTCTGCGCTCTAAACCTTTTGACGGGGAGGGCCTGCCGACCAGTCGCCGGGCATTGATTGACAAGGGCGTGCTAACGACATGGCTGCTCGACAGTGCCTCGGCCCGGCAATTGGGGCTGCACCCCACGGGCCATGGCGCGCGCGGCGTGGGCGGCCCACCGGGTGCTGGCGCCTCCAACCTCCATATGGAAGCAGGCAGCATCAGCCCGGCTGACTTGATGGCCGACATCACTGAGGGCTTTTACGTGACAGAACTTATCGGCCAAGGCGTGAATGGCCTGACCGGCGATTATAGCCGAGGCGCATCAGGCTTTGTCATTCGCAAAGGCCAGATTGCAGAGGCCGTGGCCGAAGTGACCATTGCCGGAAATCTGAAAGACATGTTCCGCAACCTAACGCCCGCCAATGACTTGACCTTCCGCTATGGCACCAATGTGCCAACGCTGCGGGTGGAAGGACTTACGCTCGCTGGTGACTGATCCGCGCCTTGACCAATTAAGCGCCATTGCCCGCGAGGCCGGGGCGATTGCGCTTGACCGGTTTCGGGGGGAGTTTGACCGCTGGGAAAAATCCCCCGGCAACCCGGTCAGCGAAGTGGATCTGGCCGTTGATGCATTTCTGAAATCCGCGCTTGCAGATTTAGACCCTGACGCCGGCTGGCTTTCGGAAGAAACAGCGGACAATGCCGAACGCCTGTTGCTGCCGAGGGTCTGGGTGGTCGACCCGATTGATGGCACGCGCGATTATGTGCGTGGGCGCGATGGCTGGGCCGTTTCTATTGCGCTTGTCGAAGGTGGGCGGGCAACGCTTGCCGTGCTCGATGCCCCAGCCCGCGATGAACATTGGCGCGCGATGCGCGGCAGTGGCGCGTGGCGCAATGGTGCGCCACTGACTGCCAGCAGCCGGGCCAACTTGGCTGGTGCACGCGTGCCGGCAGATCTTTTGCCCAAGGCAG
>JACCDW011226239.1_pt1 | contig 32661 bp, 29 predicted proteins | sample 7449781 | NCBI WGS metagenome assembly JACCDW01 (sample SAMN15323449, study PRJNA562643) | freshwater metagenome | isolation source: river surface water | place: USA:Blue River Watershed | collected 2017-08-18
CCAGCCGAGCCGATGGTGGCCTGCTGCGGTCGCTGTTGCTGATGCCTTTGTTGCTGTCCTGTCTTCTTTGCCATACGGCCTCCAATGTTGGAGAGCCGATCATAAAAAGTTTCTTAAAAAGAATCAATGTATCTTTAAAAGAAACTTTGATGTTTTGTAGAAATGAAACACTTGACTTGGTGGGTCGAGGTTGCCGCACGAGTGGGGGCATGGGGTCTGATCGGTGCTGGTGGGGAGGCTTGAGCCGGATGTGGGTTGTTGCGGCGTTCAGGCCAGGCTGAAGCTTGGCTGGTGGAGCGCGAAGCCTAAGAGTGGGAGCGCGCTCACGGCCTCTATGACGACCCCGAGGGGCTGCACGTCTGGCAGGGGCCCCAGGTGAGCGAGCTTGATGCCTAGGGAGACAAATTTCAGCCCGCCTTCCCCACGAGCTGCGTCACCGTCGCCTTCCTCCCCTTCCCCGCTTTCCCTTCCTCCCCCGTGCCTTGCCGCGACCACCTGGTAGTCCAGGCCCTTGGTACGCACGAGTACCAAGTCGCCGTGGTGGGGGGGGCGTGCGGGGTCGACGAGCAGCAAGGCATCACGAGGGACGCCCCGAAGCCCAAAGTGGGCGGTCATGTAGCCGCCCAGGGCGACAAAGAAGGCGCCCTCAGAGACAGGCAGGCGGTTTGGAAAGCCCGCCTGCCTTCTGGCACGCTCAAGCAAGACCTCGATCGGGGTGGTGTAGTCCAAGTAGACGACGGGCAGGTTCCTCGATGCGCCAGAGGGTGCGAGGTCGCCGTGGGGGCTGGGGTAGCCGGGGTGCGTGGTCTCGTTAGGCTGGTTGGGCTGGTTGGGCTGGCTGTGCTGCTTGGGTTGAGTGGGGGGGGGCGAGTCGTTGGTACTAGGGGCATTGAGGTCGCAGGTCGGGCTGCTCAAGAGCTCTGGGGTGCTCACGCCGTAGAGCTTGGCCAAAGCGTCGAGGCGCTTGAAGCTGGGGTGGCTCAGCCCCGTCTCCCACTTCGAGGCCGAGGCGCGAGTTACGCCGAGGTGGTCCGCGACTTCTTGCAGGGTGAGCGAGCGCTCCTTGCGTAGCTGGCGAAGTCTTTGGCTGAGCATGGACGGATGATATGCCAGCCGCGAGGAGCAGGCCTATGGCCTTGGCCTTTGGTCATGGGTCCATACCGTGTGGGCTGTGAGCCGCGGGCCTAGGGTTGTTTGGCCTTTGCGGTCATGTGGGCCTTGGCCAGTATGGCGCCAGCAAGAATGTGCCTGCGGATCAGGATAGGCTCAAGCACATTGAGTTCTTGCAGCGCGGGAGGGTTGACGTGAGATGAGGCCTGGCTCGCGCACAGGGCAACGCGTTCTTGACCCTCAACACCGAGCTCTCATGTGAGGCAGGACCACAGGTTCTATTCCTACAAGTCTTATGCCCCATAGAACAACTCGCATATAGGCAACTTTATGGAGATCAACTAGCTTGAGCCCAACATGTTGGAGGTCATCGCGTTCGAGTCCGGCGCCAGGAGCTGCAGTCAATCCGTCGCCTCATGAGGCCACTACTCCAAGTGACCTCTTAGCTGCGTCAAAGGGTCGTCAGGGCTTGCCTTGAGTTGTAGCTCGAGCGAGGCAATTCTTTTCATGTGCTGTGCCTGAGCGCGGTTGACGTTGGGGTCGGTGACCATGCCCATTCGCCTCTCGTTGACCATCATGGCCCGCTCGCGCATGACACGGTCGTAATTCATGAAGAGCCAGTACGTGCGAAGGGCGCGTTCCCAAACTAGGGTGCGCTCCCAATCTAGGCCGTGCCTTAGCGCTGGCTCACGCCCTTGTGCAAGATCTGCCGCCTCCACTTGCCCTGCACGATCAGGGGTTGGGGCGAGAAGACCCCTTCGTGTGGCTGCAGTGACAGGTTGCCTTGGGCCTGCGATGCGGACAAATCCTGTAGAGCACTGCTCCAAGATATTTTCACTGGTTGGGAGATCGGGGCGATGGGTTGGCTTAGAGCCATGTAAATTTCTAGGCCTAGGCTGCATGAGCCGATCGACCCGCCGCCAAAAGCCTGGGTCCTCCTCCCGAAAGAGGGGCCGGGGACTGAGGAGCCGCTCTGAGGCGCCCCGAAAAAGCTTCAAGTTTGGGCTGAGCTTCTTGGCGCCCAAACCCTCTTGGTTGGGTTGTGAATTGGAGCTCATCGCTTGGCGCTCGTTCAATCGCCTCAAAAAGAACTGGCCAAGCTCCCGCTGCAGCACGTTGGCCGCAGGTGGTTCGATGAGCTCGTTGGCGTGATCGGGCCAAGGGAACTCGACTCGCGCACTGAGCGCCATGGCGTTGGGCGGGATGGCAGCGCCGAGCGCGAGGTTTTCAGTCATGAGCCCGCCCATCAGCTCGAGGCCGTAGTGGGCCCGTGCGAGCTCTTGGACTTGGAGCCGTTGGTGAAGGGTCTGGGGGTGGAACTGCTTTATGAGGCCTTGCTCGATCGTCGAGAGCCGCTCCAAGTCGGATCGCGGGGTCACGTACCCGCCGTGCTTAACCGAGTTCTGTGAGGACCTGGCCTTGCCCTCCTCGCCCTTTGGCCCGCCACTGCGTCGAACGTGGCCCGGCAGCATGTGACCAGAAATACGGCCGGTGCTGCGCTTGAGGCGAGGCTCCTCGGCGGGTTTAGTCTTGGCACTCCCCTTGGCTTTAGGCGTCCTTGGCTTGGGTGTTGAGGGCTCGGTTTCAGGGTTGGGTGTTGTGCCGAAGTCGGCGTCGGGATTTTTCGTGTCGTCGACCGAAGGTTGGTCAGACGGATCAAGACTTGGCAAGGCCTTGGCCGCTTGGGGTGACTCGGTTTGCGTCTGTTGTGTCATTTCTGAACTGCCTTATATCGGGTTGATGCGTTGGTGGGGGCGGGTCACGGGTTTAGCCGTGGACTGCATGGTTCAAACCCAATAATATACAACTTAATAATCTAACATGAAGTTAGAATATGACAATATATAATACTCAATGTAGCTATAAAGTATTTATTTCTGATGGGGTGCAAGTGTTTTTTAAGCTGTCATTAAAGCGGGTTGTGGTGGCCAAACGCATGAGGACTTGCTAGTTATTTATGCAGCTGAAGGCTCGACGCAGGGTCGAGTCAAGCGAAGCACGCACCACTGCCCCGAGGTGTTCATTTCACAAACCCATGGGGCGAGGGAAAAATCCTGGTTGTTTAACCTGATGTTGTAAGTTAGGCTAGCAAAATTGGGGCGCTGATTGCAATGAGCTTTGAATGTGATCGTTAGTTAAAGAGGTCACTAAAGGCGTCGATGGTGTGGCAAAATCACGTGAAGGTTTTGAGCTAGTGTCTACTTACCTATCGTTGGTTATTGGTTTGTTGACCTTGCCTTTCAGACCGATCGTAATTGCTGAAGTTAAACAGCATTGCGGTAGCTATCCTAATTAGCTTTGAAGTCTCGTTTCCCTATGCAATACTTTCAATGGTTTATATGAGTAGATCCGGTTCGACGCTATTGCATGCTAGTAAGCTGGATGAGTATTTACAAACAACATCGAAGAGGCTCAATATTACGCATCTTCATTGGGAGTTCATGCGGATAAGGCTTAGGTTACATTGATACTAATTGATTCTATTGGAATGCCCATGCCCTACTTCGCTGCAAATTTCTGAGGTCCAATCCTTAATTTATTTCTATCAATTCGATATTAATTGCATCGAAATTTGATATGTACTCTAAAAAAATCTACATCGCTGGCCATAAAGGCATGGTGGGATCTGCGATAGTTCGTCGCTTGCAGACAGCTGGTTACAAAAACCTAGTACTGAGAACTCGACAAGAGTTGGACCTAGTTAATCAGCGTGAAGTTTTTGATTTTTTACAAATCGAAAAGCCCGATTACATTTTTTTAGCAGCAGCTAAGGTGGGTGGAATCTTGGCCAACGACACCTACCGCGCTGATTTTATTTACCAGAACCTAACCATTCAGAACAACGTAATTTGGGGGGCGCTAAGAGCCGGTATTAATAACTTATGCTTTCTCGGCTCAAGTTGCATCTACCCTCGCGATTGCCAGCAGCCAATTAAGGAAGAGTATCTGCTCACTGGTCCTCTAGAAAAGACTAACGAACCCTACGCGATCGCAAAGATCGCCGGTATCAAGCTTTGTGAAAGCCTTAATAGTCAATACGGGACTAACTACATCAGTCTGATGCCAACCAATCTCTATGGGCCAGGCGACAACTATGATTTAGTGAGCTCTCATGTTCTTCCTGCATTGATCCGCAAGGCTCACGAAGCAAAGTTACGTCATGTAGACGAATTAGTTGTATGGGGGACTGGTACATCCAAACGAGAATTTCTATATGTCGACGATATGGCAGATAGCTGCGTTTATTTAATGGAGCAGGGGGTTAGTGAGGGACTCTACAACATTGGATGTGGTGAAGACCTGACTATTTACGCACTTGCCGAAACCGTGATGGACGTGGTTTCCTTTAATGGAAAGATTGTTTTTGACGGTAGCAAGCCGGATGGCACGCCGCGAAAATTGCTTGACATCTCGCGCATAAAGAAACTTGGTTGGCGCGCAAAGACGTCGTTACGAGACGGTATTGAGCTGGCCTATAAAGATTACCTTGCCTCAATTGAAAGATAAAGACATGAGCCAACAAAGCAAAGTGGCCCTCATATCGGGCGTTACCGGGCAGGATGGCGCATACTTGGCTGAATTCCTTCTAAAGAAGGGATACACCGTCCATGGCATCAAACGTCGCACAAGTCTTTTTAACACCGATCGCATCGACCACCTTTATCAAGATCCTCACGTCGACAACCGCAAATTCATCCTCCACCACGGCGACATGACCGACTCATCGTCGCTCATTCGCATCATTCAGCAGGTGCAACCGGATGAGATCTACAACCTCGCAGCGCAGAGCCACGTCGCCGTGTCGTTCGAGGAACCCGAATACACGGCAAACTCAGATGCCCTCGGCGTACTCCGTCTGCTAGAAGCCATCCGAATCCTGGGACTGGAAAAGAAAACCCGCTTCTATCAAGCGAGCACTTCAGAGCTCTTCGGCAAAGTGCAAGAAATCCCCCAAAAGGAAACCACTCCTTTCTACCCGCGCAGTCCCTATGCCGTCGCCAAGATGTATGGTTACTGGATCGTCGTGAACTATCGCGAAGCCTACGGCATTTATGCCTGCAACGGCATCCTTTTCAACCACGAAAGCCCGGTACGGGGCGAAACCTTCGTCACACGCAAGATCACCCGCGCCCTGGCCCGCATCAAGCTAGGCCTGCAGGACTCTTTGTTCCTCGGCAACATGGACGCCATGCGCGACTGGGGCCACGCCAAGGACTACGTTGAAATGCAGTGGCTGATGCTGCAGCAGGAACAGCCGGAAGACTTTGTTATTGCTACAGGCGTGCAGTACAGCGTGCGTGACTTCGTCGACGCCGCAGCAAAAGAACTCGGTATAGCCATCCACTGGGAAGGGAAGGGCGTCGATGAGAAAGGCTACGACGGTAGTGGCAAATGTATCGTCGCCGTCGATCCACGCTACTTCCGCCCCACCGAAGTGGAAACTTTGCTTGGAGACCCCAGCAAGGCGAAAGAGAAACTCGGCTGGTCCCCGAAGATCAGCTTTGAAGAACTGGTATCAGAAATGGTCCGAGAAGACCTCAAGTCCGCCGAACGCGATGAACTCATCAAGAAGCACGGCTACATGACCATGGACTATCACGAGTAGGGCGCATGCCAACGCAACAATCCCAACTGCAATTGCTCCATCGCCTGTGGCACCACATTAGTCCACGGCGTCGTATGCAGTTTGGGATACTGTTCCTGCTAATGATCTTCGCCTCCCTGGCTGAGGTTGTCAGTATTGGTGCGGTACTCCCTTTTTTGGGAATACTTACGGATCCTGAATGGGTCTTCGATTACCAACTTGCTCAACCAATTATTCAGGTGCTTGGTCTCACTGAGTCCAAGCAGTTATTGCTGCCGCTTACTATTGCTTTCGCTTTTGCAGCGCTGTTCTCCGGTGTCATGCGCTTGATGCTGTTGTGGGCGCAAACCCGGATCAGTCATGCCATCGGTGCTGATTTCAGCATTAGCATCTATCGACGCACCCTCTATCAACCCTATGCAGTGCATGTGGCCCGCAACAGCAGCGAAGTGATCGCTGGCATAACTGGGAAGGCAAACGGTTTGGTGCACTACGTTGTTCTGCCAGCACTCACCATTCTTAGTTCTGTCTTGATGCTTGTCACCATACTGGTTACGCTGGTGGCTATTGAGCCCATGGTTGCTTTTGCCGCCTTCGCAGGCTTTGGAACCATTTACGCACTGGTGATTTTTGCTGTCAAAAATAGCTTGACGCGAGAAGGGCGGCGGATGAACCGAGAACAAAATCAGGTTATCAAGGCGCTTCAAGAGGGCCTGGGGGGAATTCGTGATGTTCTCATTGACGGTGCACAGCCGGTTTATTGCAAGATATACCGCGATGCCGATTTGCCACTAAGACGCGCCCAGGCGAACATCCAGATCATCGGCATCAGCCCACGCTTTGGTATTGAGGCACTCGGCATGGTTCTCATTGCTCTGTTGGCATACTCACTCGCCAGCAGGCCAGCCGGCATTGCCAGCGGGATTCCGATTTTGGGCGCACTAGCTCTTGGTGCACAACGCCTGTTGCCCATATTGCAACAGGCCTACGGCAGTTGGGTGGCTATGAGTGGTGGTCGGGCATCCTTGAGTGATGCGCTCAATCTTCTGGAGCAGCCACTTCCCAAGTATGCCAATGCAGCGTTGTCGGCACCCATACATTTTCAACGTGACATCGCGCTTAACAGAATTGAATTTAGCTACCCCCCAAACGGACCGCGTGTCCTACAAGAGTTGGACCTCAATATCTCAAAGGGTAGTCGAATCGGGTTTATCGGCAGCACAGGAAGTGGGAAAACTACGTTGTTAGACATCATCATGGGGTTGTTGCAACCCACGCAAGGTAGTCTGGCAATCGATGGTGTGATTATCACAGAGAAAAACCATCGTGATTGGCAGACGCACATCGCCCATGTGCCACAAACCATTTTTCTGGCCGACACCACTATCGCTGAAAACATCGCCTTTGGTGTGTCGTCGGATCGAATTGACCTTGACCGCGTGCGTCAAGCCGCGCAGAAGGCGCAGATCGCCGAAACGATAGAGTCTTGGAACAACCAGTATGACACTCTGGTCGGAGAACGAGGGGTACGCCTTTCGGGGGGGCAGCGTCAGCGAATCGGTATCGCCCGAGCCTTGTACAAACACGCGGATGTGATAGTTCTTGATGAAGCAACCAGTGCATTGGATACCGATACCGAGCAAGCTGTAATGCACGCAATCGAGAGCCTAGGAAGCGAACTTACAGTGCTGATCGTTGCACACCGACTGACCACGCTCAGAAACTGTAACCAGATTGTTGAGTTGAGTGACGGGCGCATTAATCGGGTTGGCTCTTATACAGATATTGTGGGTCGGCCATCATCAGGCTGAACAGGGAAAAGCTTTATGCTGAGAAATTCATCCATCCTAATTACTGGCGGTACTGGATCGTTTGGCCACACGTTCGTACCCATGACACTTGCCAAGTACAACCCTCGCCGCTTGGTCATTTTTTCGCGCGACGAGATGAAACAGTGGGAAATGGCTAAGTTGTATGGCGATGATGAAAGAGTACGGTTTTTCATTGGCGACGTGCGTGACAAAGACAGACTGGTCCGCGCCCTCGACGGCATCGACTATGTCGTACATGCCGCTGCGACCAAGATCGTGCCGACCGCCGAGTACAACCCCTTTGAATGTGTCAAGACCAACATCATCGGAGCAATGAACCTAATCGACGCCTGCATTGATCGTCGTGTCAAGCGCGTCGTTGCACTCTCCACCGATAAGGCGAGTAGCCCTGCAAACCTTTACGGCGCCACCAAGCTTGCATCGGACAAACTCTTCGTGGCCGGCAACTCATACTCGGGCTGGGCAGACACGCGTTTTGGGGTTGTGCGCTACGGCAATGTGATGGGTTCGCGTGGCTCTGTGATCCCCTTTTTCGCCAGCCTAGCCGCTAAGGGGGCCGTCCTGCCCATCACCGATGAGCGTATGACGCGATTCATGATCACGTTAAACCAGGGTGTCGAGCTGGTCTGGCATGCGTTCGAAGACTTGGTGGGCGGCGAGATCTACGTAAAGAAAATTCCGTCCATGAACATTATGGACATCGCACGCGCCGTAGCGCCTGACACGAAATATGAAATCATCGGCATCCGTCCCGGAGAAAAACTCCATGAACAAATGATCGGCCCTGACGATGCAATGAATACCTACGAATATGACAAATTTTACAAAATTTTGCCGGCGATCCATGGGTGGTGTGATGACCCACTGCGCATCAAAGAAGGTGTAAAAGTAAACATAGACTTTACGTACACGTCTGAAAATAATTGCGATTGGATGACTGCTGAAGACCTACGAACCTGGCTGACAATTCAAAGATCGAAGTAAAGAGCAAAGACGAAATCACTATGAAAATCCCAATGATGAGTCAATCTTTATGAAAGCTCTTTGGGTCCCATCGATTAGAAGACCAAAATAATATGATTCCATATGGCCGTCAGCATATATCAGCCGAAGACATAGAAGCCGTTGTGAGGGTGCTGCGTTCGGATTACCTAACACAAGGCCCTATGGTTCAGGCTTTTGAGAAATCAGTTGTGGACTACTGTGGTGCAAGCTATGCCGTCGCTGTTAATAGCGCTACCAGTGCTCTTCATATGGCTTGCCTAGCATTAGGAGTTGAAACTGGCGATAGGGTATGGACGAGTCCAATAACATTTGTAGCAAGCGCAAATTGTGCGCGTTATTGTGGTGCCGAGGTGGATTTTGTCGATATTGATCCACTTTCGAACAACATGAGCGTCGATTCTCTAGCGGAGAAGCTGAGGGAAGCCGAGCGGCGGAATGAACTGCCTAAAATCGTTATACCTGTGCACATAGGCGGCCTGTCATGTGATATGGCCGGCATTTACCATTTAAGCCAACAATATGGTTTCAAAATCATTGAGGACGCATCTCATGCAATCGGTGGCACCTATCTTAATGTTCCGGTTGGTCGTTGTCAGTACAGTGACATTACAGTTTTCAGCTTTCATCCCGTGAAAGTCATTACTTCAGGAGAGGGGGGCATGTTGATGACCAACGACGTCGAAATTTCAAGACGACTGGGACTATTGCGAAGCCATGGAATTACCCGAGATACAAATGAGATGTTGCCTCAAACTGCTGATGAAGTTTGGCAATATCAGCAGGTCATTTTAGGGTTCAATTATCGCATGACCGACATCCATGCTGCGCTAGGCCTCAGTCAGATGGATAAACTCGATGAGTTCGTTGCTGTCCGAAATGAAATTGCTGAGAGTTATGATTTGTCGCTCAAAAATTTGCCAATCACCTTACCCTTCAGGCAACCCAATGTCTGTTCGGCGTACCACTTATATATCATTCGAGTCCCACGTCAGGATGCGGGATGGGGGCAAAAAGAAATACTTAACATATTACACAGCGCCGACATTGGAGCAAGTCTCCATTACATTCCAGTTTACCGGCAGCCATACTACAGAAAAATGGGATTTAAGCCAGGCTATTGCCCGCAGGCAGAGAGATATTTTTCTGAAGCGATAAGCATTCCGATTTATCCTGACCTAAGACCAGACCAACAAAAATATGTTGTTGAAGTTCTAAAAGATGCCTTGACAAAATATAATACCCTAGGATTACCGTTGTTGAAGAAGTCGACAAAGGCACAACATTCGTAGAAAAACCAGAGTCAAATATAGTCAAAATAGTTCAATAATAATGATACCTAAAATAATTAGAAATCTTAATTGCTGATATTTAGGGGTATCTAATCCAGACAGGCTACTAAACAATATCATTACAAATACATGAAAGAACGTTTGATACTCGGAACTGTGCAGTTCGGTTTAAATTATGGTGTTGCGAATATGGTGGGAAGAATAGATCTTGTCCAGGCCCGGTCTATCCTAGATCTCGCCTACCGAAGTAATATTACGATGTTAGATACAGCAATCGCCTATGGTGAAAGTGAAGAGACGTTGGGTTCCATTGGGCTAGAACGCTGGCAAGTGATCACAAAATTACCCGCGATCCCGGAAGCTTGTAGCGATGTCACAAAGTGGGTCAACGATCAGACGGCGGCATCAATGAAACGTCTGGGAATAGGTAGACTTGATGGACTCCTTCTGCATAGACCGGATCAATTGCTTGAAGACCGGGGAGCTGAATTATATGAAGCGCTACTAAGACTTCGTGAACAGGGTGCAGTGAAGCGAATAGGTATATCAATCTACAGCCCAGAACAGCTTAATGACCTATTTGACGGTATGAATTTTGAGATTGTACAGGCGCCACTCAATATTCTAGATAGACGGATTATCAGTTCTGGATGGGCCGCAAGACTAAAGCTGATGGGAGTGGAAGTACATGCTCGTTCAGTATTTTTGCAAGGTTTGCTACTCATGGAAGCAACCCAGCGCCCCCAATACTTCAATCAATGGCTGCCTTTATGGAATAACTGGGACGCTTGGCTAAAGGCAAATAACACGAGTCCACTCAATGCTTGTCTTTCATTTGTGATGTCAATCCCCGATATTGACAAGATCGTCGTAGGGGTAGACGGAGCAAATCATTTGAAAGAGATAATTGATGCGCTACAGCCTGAATCACCAGTGGTGCCGGATTGGCAGGTTGACAAAGACTCAAAATTGGTTAATCCTTCTCTTTGGGAGTTAAATTGAAGCTTGGAGTCATGTATTTGGGGGGAAGATTTCATTCGCTATGTTACTAACATGCCAAAGCAAAAGATGTCTAAAAAACAGAAAACTAACCATACGCGAGATGGGTAGTGTGTAGCGTAAGTGACCATGTCAATGGTTAATTCTTGTGCCATCAACTTGAAGCTAAAATAGTCTTTAGTGAGCTAGCAACATAGCATCCCCAAATCTAACCAATGGGTCAACAGGTCGAGCGAAATGTATTGGATCTTACATTCCAGTAACTGTTGTTAGAAGACGCAAATCAAGATCGGACATGTCTTTTAGAAATCGTTGTTGCCATACTATGAACTAATTAATCTTGTCGTAAGCATAAGTAGGATTACCAAAATAAGTTGAACAGACTGTAAAATTTAACTACGGAGGAAAAAAAATGGGTTATAAAGATGAATTCTCAAAAAACGGCGTATGCGTGCTGAGTGGATTTTTCCCAATAGATACCTTAAAGAGATGTCTAGATGACTTGATGAAATATGAGATGCAAAATGCAATAGATAATGGAGATCTTGTTCAGGACAAAATTGGCGATCAAAAATATTTGAAATATTTTCAATATGTGAATGCCTACATACGATCGTTTGACAGGCTAAATTCAAACCGCTTGTTGCAAATAGCTTCTGATCTACTCGACCAAGAAGTCTACTTTACATCCATGGGGGTGCACAATAAAGCTCCAAATATTGGCACAGTAACCCCAGCCCATCAGGACAATTTTTATTCGTGCAGAAATCCGCCTGATTTCGTGACGGCGTATATTCCGTTACTCCCTATGTCAGTGGAAAACGGTGGGATTCAGTATGCACTGGGCTCACATAAAAACGATGTGCTACCACACCACGCATCGTCGGTGCCAGGGTTTTCCAGTGGAATTGAAGAAAGTGCAATTGAAGGATATGAAATATTCCAACCAATATTGGCCGTTGGTGATGTGGTGTTTCACCACGGAAACTTAATTCACTTTGCGAACGCAAACACAAGTAAAAATCATAGATATGCAGTAGCAATAGGCATCTTCGGTGAGAATGCAATGGAGGATGTGAGAATGCGAGAGAGGTATATGGAAAATCTGAGATACAACAAGGCAACAGCATGAGAATAAATCTCACTATTGAGGCAAGAATGACTTCGTCGCGTCTGCCTGGAAAAGTCAATTTGATGCTAAATGGCCGTTCCTTGCTGGAGTACTTGATTCAGAATGCCAGAGAAAGTGAGTATGTGGATAAAATAATTGTAGCTACGACGACAAATACCGCTGATGATGTACTAGTCGCTACGGCTGATAGGTTGGGAGTATGTCATTTCAGGGGGTCTGAGTTAAACGTGTTGAAGCGAGTCACTGATGCACATAAAATTGCTGGGTCAGAATTGTCAGTTTTACTAACGGGTGATAACCCTTTTGTAACTTCAGATTTGATAGATGAGGCTATATCTGGTTTTTTGACAAGTAGATGCGATTATCTGACCAACAGTGGACCAAACCGAAAGTATCCAGACGGCTTAGACGTCGTTGTCATGAAAAGTGAATTACTGGAATACTCTCTAAACAACGCGACTTCAGCCAGTGATTATGAACATGTGTGCGATGTTATCAACAAAACTAATGAATACAGGAAGGTATATTTTGTTCCTGACGAGCCAGGTAAGTGGAAGCCAGATGTATCAATCACTGTTGATACGCGGAGCGACTACTTGAAAGCTCAGAAAATTGCGGAACAACTCCCAAGAAGTTATAAATATATGGATCTGCTTGATGCTATCAATGTGATAGGAGTATAATATGCCTGGAAATGAAATAATTGGTGAAGAAGAGTTAATAGAAATAAAAAAGATCTTTGATTCAGGCGCCGTATTGTTTGGGCATGGATTTGATCAAAGGCGCAACGGATGCTATAAGGTCCGTGAGTTTGAAGAGAAACTAACTGCCAAGTTTGGGAGTTACGCGGCTGTATGTTCTTCTGGTACGGCTGCCCTATTTGTGGCTTTGAAGGTGCTTGATGTGCAACAGGGCGATTATGTTGCGATACAGGCTTACAATTTCATAGCAAGCGCCGAGGCTGTAGTCGCTTGTGGAGCCATTCCAATCGTCGTTAATATAGACGAATCGTTAAACATGTGCCCGATCAGCCTTGAGCAAAAATTTAATGAATATCAATTTAAGGCTGTGATTGCTACCGATATGCAAGGCAATCCAGCCGATTACGCATCCATAAAGAAAATATGCATGGACAGACATGCCAGGTTAATTGAAGATGCCTGTCAGGCGATCGGAGGTAAATACGAGGGGGAATTCCTCGGAACAGTAGCAGATGTTGGCGTATTCAGTTTGGATTTTGGTAAAACCATAACAACGGGTGAAGGGGGGGCAATATTCACCAAGAGTAAGACTTTATCGAATGTCATCAAGGCTTATATTGATCATGGTCATGCTAACGAAGTTGGCGTTGATAGAGGGAATGACAATGCCGTAGTTTGCGGCTTTAATTTTAGGATGTCTGAGATGCAAGCGGCAGTTGGGATCGCGCAGCTTGGTAAACTGGATCGTATAGTCGACACGTATAATGATAATCATAAATTTTTATTTGAAATTATTGATAATCAAATACGCGATCATGTGGTGTACAGAAAAATCAATGACATCGAGTATCTTCATGATGGAATAATATTCTTTATTAAAAGAGAAATTCCTGATGAATCAGTGAAAATTGCCCTAAGTGAGATTGGCATCTCTTTTAAAAATGTTCCCAGCGCAATCAAGTGGCATTCGGCAGAATATTGGAACCATATATGGCTAAATCACCCGGTGTATAGCAAGGCAGAGAGTCGAGATTGGCAGAGAAGCAATGAACTTCTCAAAAGAGCATGGTCCTTTTCAATAAATGTACTTGACAACCAGGATGATTTGAGAAACAGGGCGTCCAAAATAGTAAGTATGGTTCAAAGGTTTTTATAAATGAATGTTCTCATTTCCGGGGGTGCTGGGAAACAGTATTCATCGGATATTGTCAGCTACTTCCTGCAGAAAAACTGTAACGTGTCTGTGCTAACACGTTCTAGAGAGGCGGCAGAAGACCGACTATACTCTAAGTTTCCGCATTTTAGGCCTCAAATTAACTGCATTGAAGTTGATTACACCGACCTAAGTTCCCTGGAGGATGCTGTTGAAGAGGCATTTGCTAAATTTCAAGGAATTGACTGCTTAATAAATTCTGCAGCCACTGCAAAAATTTCAACTGTTGAAGATTTTGACCTTGAATCATGGAACAAGGTATTTCATTTAAATTTGACCGTGCCAGTCTTCTTATCTAAAACATGCTTTCCCTATTTAAGTAAATCTGATAACGGATCAATATTGAATATTTCGAGCATATATGGAGAGAAAAGTCCTAGGCATTACATATATGAAGATAGTGGCCTAAACAGTCCAATAAACTACGGTGCTAGCAAAGCATCGCTGCAATATGTAACCAAGTATTTGGCGGCGTATTGGGCTCCTAAGATCAGAGTAAATTGCCTAGTGCCCGGGGGGTTTTATAACAATCAACCTGATAATTTTGTCAAAAACTATGTACGAAATGTTCCATTGGGAAGAATGGCTGAGGTTGGTGACCTTGGGGGCGCCGCCTTTTTCTTGTGTAGTACTGATGCCAAATATATAACAGGCCAATGTCTCTCGGTTGATGGAGGCTGGTCGATATGGTAGGTTACAGCATTATTGCTGCGCGATACGAGCAAATCGCAAGAAAAGAAAGAGAAGAGTTAAGAAGGGTGGGGTGGAATAACTCTGAACGAGCATTAGCTCGATATAAATATATTTCGAACCTTGCCTCTCAAACCGCATCAATAATTGGCAGAGATCTAGTATTGTTTGACATAGGCTGCGGGCTTTGCAACCTCTACGACCACATAAATTTGACAAATAGAAATAATAACTTCAAGATTGATTATCGGGGATTTGACATCTCGAGCTATCTCGTTAAAGAGGCCCTAGCTTCTCGACCACATTTAGAAGTTATTGAATATGATTTTTTAAATCAAAAGAGTAAAATATGCGATATTTCTGATTTGTCAGTGATGAACGGAGTATTTACCCAAAAGTTTGATCTGCAACATAATAAGATGGTTTGTTTTCTGAGAGAGATGCTAATCGCAGTAAAGCAAAATACATCACTAGCAATTGTTTTTAATGTAATGTCGGATAGAGTAGATTATAAACTTGAAAATGCCTTTCACTTGTCGAAAGATGAGATCAGTGAACTAATGCAAGAGTTGGCTTTCGCGACTTATTATATCGAAAGCATTGTGCCATATGAGTATTTTGTGAGGGCTTATGTTTAATAAAATAATAAAATTAGGCTCATCATATATCGGATCGGGTAAACCGGCATATATCGTAGCCGAGATATCATGTAATCATAATAATTCGATAGACAAAGCACTTGAGCTAGTTAAGCATGCCAAAGCAATTGGCGCCAATGCGGTGAAGTTACAAACTTACAGGGCCGACTCGCTTACATTAGACTGTGATAAAAATGACTTCCGCATCTGCAGCAGTAGTCCGTGGAGCGAATATGAAACACTCTACTCACTATTTGATAGAGTAGCAATGCCATGGGCGTGGCACGAAGCATTATTTCAGGAGGCCAGGAGGTTAGGTATAGATATATTTTCCAGCCCATTTTGCTTAGATAGTGTTGAACTTTTGGAAAGATATGGAACCGACGCATATAAGATAGCTTCTCCTGAGGTCTATCATTACGACCTGATTGCATCATGTATGAAAAAGGGGAGGCCGTTAATCGTTTCACTTGGAGTGGCAGACCTTGCGGATACCCTTGAAATAGCAAATTTGGCATATAAACTCAATTTCAAGGACTTGATTTTTCTTAAGTGTTTAGCATCATATCCGGCCTCTCTAGGCAAATTGAATTTGGCGACTATCCGTCATTTGGAAAATCGGTTTGGATGTGTTGTGGGATTTTCTGACCACACGATTGGCTACGAAGCAGATGTGGTGGCTGTGGCGGCGGGAGCAAAGATAATTGAAAAGCACATAAGGCTTGATGACGACCAGGGTGTTGACAGTTTCTTTTCGACAAGCGTTAGCGATTTCAGGGTGATGGTGGAGAAGATTCGTGAAGCTGAGTCTATACTGGGATTAGTCGATTACTCAATACCTGAGGATGTAAAAACAGATTATCGTGGCCGGCGAAGTTTGTATTTTTCCAAGACATTAACTAAAAACGAACTGATCACAGAGGATTGCTTAGCAGTAGTTAGACCATCACGAGGACTAAATCCAAGGTATAAGAAATCCGTAGTAAATAGGAGGTCGCTCATAGATGTAGAACCTGGAGACAGAGTTGACCTTAAAAGAGTAGATGGTTCAAGAGTAAAAGTTAGTATAGTTGGACTCGGTTCTATTGGCATGGGAGATGGGATTACTGGACTGGATGATGGTATAACCACTCATTTGTCATACATTGTTTCTGACCCCAGATTCCAGCTGATCACGGGTGTAGATCCTCTGCTAACACGCAGAACAATGCTTACCGAGCAGGTTGGGGTTCCTTCCTATTCCTGTTTAAAGGACGCAGAAGATTTAGTGGCAGAATCTGATATCATCATCTTTTGTGAGCCTACGGCATTTCGAGCGCAGAATGTGATCTTTTGTGCTGAGAGATTTTCAGGTAAGATATTCATTCTCGAAAAACCGGTTTCTTTGGATATCATTGAAGCACGTGATATTTCACAGGCCTTAAGCAATTCAGGTAATAAAACATATGTTAATTATCAGCGGCGGGTAAATCCATATTTTCGCATGCTTCGAGATCTAATTCAAAATTCCGAGGACATACAAATTTCGTGCAGGCACACAGGTACTTTCTTGAATATTGGGACTCACTTTTTAGATTTGTTTTTATTTTTAGTTGGAGATGGTTCATTCAGACGTGAAGAAATTATTAATTCAGGAGTATGTATATACACAACGAATGCAGGTCGACTCATTCTTGAAGAAATCTCTGGAATGGACTGCTATACAATGAGCATTTCATGTTCAACCCATCATATAGATATCGACTTCATCTTAGGACAAGTAAGCATTACAGAGCGGGATACCCTTGTTAATACAAATATGATGCTTGATGATCGATACTATTTTAGATATGTAGGGGATGAATTGATACGACTGCATAGTACGGGCGAATGTAATATGACAACATTCGAAAGAGCAATTAGTTACATGGAATACTAAATGAAAAAACTTGCAATCAATGGCGGACCAAAGCAAATTAATAGAGAATTCATTAAATACAACTCTATTGGCGAAGAGGAACTGGCAGCAGCTACACAAGTCATTAGGTCTGGCGTACTTTCAGATTTTGTCGGAGAGTATGGCCCCGGATTTTTAGGTGGTTCCAAGGTTAATGAATTTGAACGCTATTGTGAGAATTATTTTGGTGTTAAGCATGCGATAACAGTGAATTCCTGGACTTCTGGCCTAATTGCTGCTGTCGGTGCAATTGGAATAGAGCCAGGTGATGAAGTTATTACTACCCCATGGACGATGTGTGCCACGGCAACAGCCATACTACATTGGAACGCACTACCTGTATTTGCTGATATTGATCCAAATACATTTTGTATATGTCCGAAAAGTATAGAGGCCAATATAACTTCGAAGACAAAAGCGATAATAGGAGTTGACCTCTTTGGGATGCCATGTGATTACGACGCAATCGATCGGATTGCCGACAGACATAATCTCAAGGTAATCTACGACTCAGCTCAGGCGCCAAACGCCAAGTATAAGAATCACTACGCAGGTACAAGGGGCGATATCGGAGGAATTAGTTTAAATTTTCATAAGCACATACATACGGGAGAGGGGGGGGTTTTATTTACGAATAACTATGAATACGCACAAAAACTAAGACTAATTAGAAATCATGCAGAGGCTGTCGTTGGTTCGCTACCAAATTTTCCGCTTGGCAACATGATTGGATATAACTTTAGAATGGGTGAAATCGAGTCGGCAATTGGAATTGAGCAACTAAGAAAGCTGCAGAATAAGACAGATTCGCGCCGGCATATAGCCAGACGACTGTCAACAGAGTTGGAAAATCTTCCTGGACTTTTAGTTCCCAAGGTCCCAGAGGATGTCGAGCATGTATATTATGTGTACGCCATGAAAATTGATAGTTCTATTGTTTCACACAGTAGAAAACGAATCATCGATGCGCTCGAGGCCGAGGGGGTACCCGGTCTTGGTTCTACCTATGGAAACGTACATTTACTGCCGGTATTTCAAAATAAGATTGCATATGGATCTAAGGGCTTTCCTTGGTCAACTTTTGATGATCGAGGAATTTCCTATAAAAAGGGTATATGCCCAATTGCTGAGGAATTATCAGACAATTCCTACATCGACTTAGCTATATGCAGTTATGAATTCCTAAAGGAGGATATAGACCAAGTTATAGCTGCGTTCACTAAAGTTTGGAACAATTTCGGTGAGTTGGCATGATAGCACTAGTGGTCTGCAACGATGCCGGAGGTGCAGAGGCAGTTTCAAGTTATCTTTTGGCGAAGCAAATCCATTTTCATTGCTATCTGACGGGTCCGGCACTATCAATATTTAAAAGAAATTTTTCGGATTTGATACACGTGCAGCTTAGTGATATTCCCAAATATCGTGAGTTATTTGTTGGCACCAGTGCCACAGCTACTACAGAGTACGATGCATTAATAATTGCAAGAAGTTCGAATGTGAAAAGTATAGCAATAGTCGACTCTGGTGGAAATATGCGGATGAGGTTTGAGAGATATGGCTCTATAACAGTTCCAGACATCTTCATCACACACTCACTTGAAATTTCTGATGAATTGAAGTGTGTATTTTCTAGCGATATTCGGGTTATAGTTGATAGGTCATACTACATGGCACGCATTAATAAACTACCCAAAATTGGTTGTTCAGAGGTTTGTTTGTACCTCACTGAGCCTATTAGGGCTCATGCCTTGCAGTACTTTAATGACGAATACTACTTTAATTTCGACGAATATGAGGCGTTGGAAGGGTTTATTGCAAATATCAATTTGATTGATCCAGCGATTCGTAAAATTATCATCAGACAACATCCAGATGAACCGAGGCATAAATATGCTAAATACTACAACAATGGTTCCTTGGCAATAGAAGCTAGCGTCCAAGGAGACCTCATGCAAGATTTGGAGCTTGTATCAGGAGTATATGGTTGTTCTAACAACGCTATGTATATTGCTCATTTAGCAGGAAAACAGGTTGTCTCAGTCCTTCCAAAGCGAATACAAAAATATGGTATTTACCAAAATGTTTTTAATGAATATAAGATTTAACAGAGAACATGATGAACATAAGACCTCGTTAAATAGAGAAAAATGCTTGGAATACTGTGCACGGTAGTATTAAATTTAATTTTGTATCAGTATTTGTTGGTGCGTATTCAATCGAATTAAAAGTATTTTAAATAACCTGTTGTTCTCAAGTATACGGATTAACATTGATATTATTTCGCCTGGATCTTGGGGTTAATGTGGGAGGAGGGCATTATGCTCGCTGCAAGAGTATCGCTCAAAAGCTGAATGGACGCGATCATTCTTTCTTGATACGACAGTGTGGTTCTTTTGATCCGCGTGCATTTGATCTACCGAACCACAAAGTATTGCCTCATTGCATAAGCTACACTGATGAAATTGAATTTATAAATCAAAATTTTGGCTGGCCAAAGATTTTCGTTTGCGACTTTACACACGCCGAGTCTTTGCGGGATAAGGATGATATACGGATATATTTACAGCAACTAAATAATTATATTAATACAATCGTAGTAATTGATGGATGGGGTGAAGGTGCGATTGTGGACGAATCGTGGACTTGTGGGTGCAATATACTCATTACGCCTTATGTTGGCGTGAAAAGGGTGCGCGGTGTGTTCCGTCATCTATATGGCGAGCAATTTTTTGTTATGCCGAATTACAGTAATGAAATTAACAAGAATATAACTACTAGCACAATAGGTTCCTCTGAACAAAAAATCAATTTGCTATTGACTTTTGGGCAAAGTGATCCAGCGCATTTGACTGAGTATGTCGTTCGTCAAATTGCTCAATATCTGTCCACGAATCGGAAAATAATTACTCGAATTGTTCTTGGTAAACTTTTTGGAAGGCAAAGAAGTCGCGATTTAGAGGAATTATTGGTAAATTTATCTATTCAATATGAGTTAATTTTTGGCCCTGAATCGCTACAAACATATTACGAGTGGGCTGATGTTGCAATTTCGGCTTCGGGTTTAAGCAAATATGAAATCGCTTATTTTGGTTTGCCGGCAATATTGCTGTCGGCTACCGAACTCGATGAACGACTGCAAACTCAATATGATGCAAAGGAAGTGGCAGTCCACGTTGGTTACTTTCGCAATCTAGTAGATGGTATGCTAACTGTCGTGCTGAATGATCTAGTGTGCGATACAGCTAGAAGATTCACTATGTCAGAAAATGGGAAGAAGATGATCGATGGGCGAGGAGCTGATAGAATAGCCGCCGTACTCCGACATCCGAATGGTTCGCCATCTGTTTCGTAATGCAATATGCATATAAACAATTCTTGGTTTAATGTACTAGGCGGAGAATTCTGATGCACTCAGTAATCATAGGGAACGGGATAATCGGTTTGACTATTGCGTATCGTTTACTTACTAAGAGTAGCGATGGCGATTTGATCACCATTGTAGCGCCAAAGGCTAGACAAGGCTCCGCAAGTGCGGCAGCGGGTGCAATGTTGAACTCTTTTGCTGAAATTGAGGCGGGGAGCTTAAGCTCAGAATTAGATTTATATCGTTTCGAAATGAGTCACTTGGCTACACAAATGTGGCCAAGTTTTGAAAAAGAGCTTATTGAATATGCTGGCGATGCGTTACCATACGGTTGTAGAAATTGTAGAGGATTTGCATTGGAGGGGGGCTGCGCTCAAGAAGGTACTTATGTAGTTAATAATACCGCCGCAGATGACTTGGATGATGAGAACTTTGATGCAATATTGAATGCATTGAAGGATTTCAACGAGCCATATTCGCTTGTACAACCCCGTGAAATTCCTGGTTATCGTCCTGCTCAAAGATCGCGAGCGACCCGCGCTGCGCTTATTCATAAAGAGGGTTGGTATAACCCGCGATTATTTATTGAAAAGCTTGACGCGATTCTTTCGAGATCCCCTCGAGTACGCTTTGTAGACGATAAAGTGCAACGCCTGCATATGTCCTCAGGGAAAATTTCCAGAGTCGAAGTAGATAAAGGCGTCTCTTTAGAGGGGGACCATTTCATTCTAGCGGTCGGCGCATCACTCACGGAACTGCTTGAGCGCAGCTCTCTTGAGACCAGTATTCAGCGTATTTTTTATGGTGTTGGTGTATCATTAGAGGTACGGATGGCCGAAGGACACATGCAACCGAAATGCATAAGGACGCCGAATCGTGGATTGGCATGCGGTATCTACAGCGTTCCTTATTTCTGGGATCCTTTTGAAAAGAGAAAACATATTCTGCTTGGCGCTTCAAATTTCATATCGGAAAGACCTCTTCAATTTGGTCGGGCTTCAAGCATTGAGTCAATCCTTAAGGCCGGGATGGATCAAGTGCACGAGGAATTCTATAAGTCTGAGCTGGTAAGAGTTAATGTCGGATGGAGACCAGTGTCTTCAGATACTTACCCACTCATTGGAAAAACTGACATACAAAACTTGTATATTATTTCGGGCACTAAGCGCGACGGCTTTCATCTTTCTCCTTTGCTTTCGAAAATTATTGTGTCACAGATTTTTGGTGAGGCACAAGATCCTCGGCTTGAATTGTTCGCTCCTAATCGTAAAATAATTCGTTCGCTGACCAGAGAAGAGGCGATCACAAAGTCTTTGAGGCACATGATGAGTGCCGCTTTCCAGCATGAATACAATCCTTCCAGAGGGCGTATGTCAACAACGCTGATTCAGGCATATCGCAATGATCTTGAGCGAATCCATGACCAAGTTGGTGCGTACGATTGGGGTATACCACCTGAGTTGATTGACATGTACCGTTATGGACACATTGCCATTTGACTACTTGATCGAAAAACCTCTCATATTGCCGATATCTATCGAAATTAAATGCAAAGGGCAAGCATGAGGTGCGCAATCATGCAACCGACTTATCTGCCATGGGCTGGTTATTTTAATCTAGCAAGCAGAGTCGATGTTTTTGTGCTTCTTGATGATGTTCAGTTTGAGCGTCGATCTTGGCAGTGTAGAAATCGCGTGCTAATGGATGGCAAGGAATTATTTCTTACTGTTCCGATTCGAAAAAGTCCACAATCCACCTATATTAGGGATATCGAGATTAGCAGTCATGGACTATGGTGGCAGAACCATTGGAAAACGTTGTTTACTTGTTACTCAAAGACACCAGGTTGGAAGGTATTGGTAAATATTTTGGAGGACCATTATAGGGGGCCTGTAGAAGAGAAACTCGCGCAATTCAATGGTAGGATAATTGAAAAAATATTTGAGGTAATTGGAATATCCGCTAAGTTAGTTTATGCAAATGACTTGGCGTGCCAAGGGCCAAGATCAGAGCACCTTTTAAGAATAGTGAGAGCTTTGGGGTGCGATGAATATCTTTCGCCTGTTGGCTCCAGTGACTATTTGTACGAAGATGGATTTGACACACACAAGGATGTGAAGCTTCTCTTCCAAGAATATGAGCCTAGGGTGTATTTGCAATATAATTCACAGGAATTTGTTCCAAGACTTTCAATTGTAGACGTGATCGCTAATCTTGGACTAGATGGGGCAATCAAATACATCAAGTAATAGCAGAGGGCCTTATGCTTACACTTGATGTGTAGGAGTCATTAACTTATTGAAAGATATATATGATTTATCGCTTAAATAATATGTATTATGTTCGCGGACTTAGAGAGGCAGATCTAAGTGGTGGATATATTTCTTGGTTCGAAGACCAGACTGTATGTAAATATAATTCTCATGGTAAGTTGCTACACGGCGAGCAACACTATCGTGATTTTGTCCTGAATTCAGGTGACCAGAATAGTTTGGTATGGGCGGTCTGCAGCGATGCAGATGGTCATATAGGTAATGCCAGCCTGAATGATATATCACTTATAAATCGATCCGCAGAGTTTTCGATAATTTTAGGGGACCAGAGACATTATGGTCGTGGGGTTGGAAAAGCCGTCGCTCGAGTTCTGCTAAAGCACGCTTTTCAAAAATTAAATTTGCATCGAGTGTACTGCGGAACAGCTGCAACTAATCGTGCCATGCGTAAACTTGCGCTCTCCCTAGGTATGCGGGAAGAGGGTTGCCGGAGAAAGCAGCTTTGGTTGGATGGTAATTGGGAAGACGTTATTGAATATGGCATATTAGTTGACGAGTTTTTCGACAAAGCTGGATAGTATTTTGTCCGCTATCTCATCCAAACTGTCTGTATATGATGCGTTTATCACTGCACCAGTTCGTTAAATTTACTATCAATAATGCATCAGTATTTCTTCAAGATTAGAGGTTCAGCAATATGTTCATAGCTTCGTATAGAAAAATCATGAGCGACCTTAAACGGTTGAAGCAGAATTCAATTGTTAAGGTTTATATTAGACACAACAAAAAGGTTTTCGGAAGAGTGGGCAGTTTGGGCACCAAGGCGCCCGTTGTGTTGATGGAGTTAAATTCAATGCATTCGTCGCATATTGCCTATGCATATTTAGCGAATGTACTTGCAATGGAGTACAATGCACGAGTTGTAGGTTATGCCCCACGTGTATATGAGAAAGTGTGGCAGATCATAGCTTTTAAAATAATTGGGTTGTTTGGTTTATTCCATTTTGGTGTATATAAATCCTTCGGTGCGGTGGATTTTTTTAGTATTGAAATCAGTGCCGCTCAAAAGAAAAGAGCGTTGAGTGTTTATGGGCAACTTATCGATAAGATTAAAGACAAGAGGGAAATAGAGGCACTAACCATAGACGGTGTCCTGGTGGGGGATTTAATTTACGATACCTATTTAGCGCGGTTCAAACGAGCCACCGTTGATCAATTGAGTCAAGAATTCCGAAATTTTCTGCTGGAGTCGATTGAGCAGTTCGTATTTTGGAAAGACTACTTTGACAAAAACGATATTCGAGCAATTAACGTTAGCCATTGTGTATACAACATCGCCATACCTTTGCGTTTATCAGTGGAAAAAAATATACCAGCTTTTCAGGCTAGCATAACTCACCTCTATCGTATGAGTAAGAAGGATTATTTCGCCTATAATGACTTCTTTTATTTTCGCGAGCAGTTTGCGGCCTTGCCAGAAGGTATGAGGACGGCTGGCATGGAAGAGGCAAAGCGTAGGATAGAACGGCGATTTGCCGGTGAAGTGGGTGTAGATATGTCATACTCCACGAAATCGGCTTATGGAGCCATTCAGGATGTGAAGTTGTTGAAAGAGTCCAATCGAAAGAAAATTCTAATAGCCACGCATTGCTTTTTCGATAGTCCCCATAGTTATGGAAATAACATTTTCCCAGATTTCTATGAATGGATAGATTTTCTCGGACGGATGAGTGAAGTCACGGAATATGACTGGTACATCAAGACTCACCCAGACTATCTTCCTGGAACGATGGAAGTCATACTAGACTTTATCAAACGCTATCCTCGGTTCACCTTGCTTCCAGCTGAGGCATCACATCACCAGATAATAGCAGAAGGAATCGATGTTGCTTTAACTGTTTATGGAACTATAGCATTTGAATATGCTGCGCTTGGAATTCCAGTAATCAACAATTCATTAAATAACCCGCATATTGCGTACAATTTTAATTTGCATTCGATGGATGTAGAGGATTATCGCCGTCTCCTTCTTGATCTAAACAATCTCGATTTAGCAATAGATAAAATGCAAGTTTACGAATACTACTTTATGCGCTTCATTTTTAATACCGCTGATCTGTTCTTCGACAGTTACGATTCGGTAATAAATGAACTTGGCGGCTATTCTGAGCAGTTTACAAGCGCTATTTATGGCAAGTGGATGCAAGAGTGGACACTCGACAAGCATCGCGCAATAATTTCGGCACTCCAAATCTTTATTCGGTCGGGCGATTATCGAATGAACTATCGTCATTTTGGTCGAGAGTTAACTGTAGATTCAGTCGGTGCTGCGCCATGATTGCGGTTATCCTCGCCGGGGGCCTTGGCACCCGTATATCAGAAGAAACTCACTTGAAACCGAAGCCCATGATCGAGATAGGCGGGAAGCCGATTCTTTGGCATATAATGAAAATCTACTCGACGCATGGCGTGAACGATTTTGTGATCTGCTGTGGCTACAAGGGCTACCTGATCAAGGAATACTTCGCCAACTATTTTCTGCACATGTCAGACGTCACATTCGACATGGAGCACAACCGCATGGAAGTGCATCAGCGGAAGGCAGAACCCTGGCGCGTGACCCTGTTAGATACCGGTGAAGACACCATGACCGGCGGCCGTCTGAAGCGCGTGGCGGAATATCTGAAGAATGAAAAATTCTTTTGCTTTACTTACGGCGATGGCGTCTCTGATGTTAATATCTCCGAGGAAATTGCCTTCCACAAGCGCCATGGTAAGCTTGCCACTATTCTGGCCGTGCAGCCGCCGGGTCGCTACGGCGCGCTAAAGCTGGAAGGCAACCGTGTAGCCGGCTTCTCGGAAAAGCCGCGTGGTGACGGTGCGCTTATTAATGGTGGTTTCTTCGTGCTCTCGCCGAAGTGTCTGGACCTGATCGTCGGCGATCATTCGATTTGGGAAGGCGAACCGCTCGCGAAATTGGCGGCGGATGGCCAGCTGGAAGCCTTTGAGCACGGTGGTTTCTGGCAGCCTATGGACACGTTGCGTGAAAAGAATCTGCTCGAGGACCTTTGGGCTTCCGGCAAGGCTGCTTGGAAAGTATGGGCGTAAATCGCGATTTCTGGCAGGGCAAACGAGTTTTCTTGACCGGGCATACTGGTTTCAAGGGAGGGTGGCTAGCACTCTGGCTCAGCGACATGGGCGCACACGTTCATGGTTATGCGCTGGCGCCGGCGACGACGCCGGATCTGTTCACGACCGCGAAGATCGCTGACCGTCTCGCCGCAAGCACCATCGCCGACATCCGCGATGCCGCGGCGTTGAAGCAGGCGGTGCAGGTAGCGCAACCGGAGATCGTCTTTCATCTCGCCGCCCAGCCATTAGTGCGCTACTCCTATCAGGTACCGGTGGAGACCTACGCGGTCAATGTCATGGGCACAGTCAATCTGCTCGAGGCTGTGCGTAATGTTGCTGGCGTGCGCGCAGTGGTGAATGTCACCACGGACAAATGCTACGAAAACCGCGAACGGAACGAGCCCTATGTCGAAGACGAGGCGCTTGGCGGCCACGACCCCTACTCCAGTAGCAAGGCCTGTTCCGAACTGGTGACCTCGGCCTATCGACGTTCCTTCATGGATGCTCTCTCAATCGGTCTTGTGAGCGCCCGTGCCGGGAACGTGATCGGAGGCGGCGACTGGTCCGACGACCGTTTGCTGCCCGATTTTCTGCGCGCCATCGACGCAGGCAAGACCCTGATGATTCGCTATCCAGGCGCGATCCGTCCTTGGCAGCATGTGCTAGAGCCGCTCTCTGGCTATCTCTGCGTTGCCGAACGGCTGGCTGCTGATGCGCGTTTTGCTCAGGCCTGGAATTTCGGACCCGATGACAGCGATGCCCGCACCGTTGAATGGATCGTCGACAGCCTGTGCCGCCGCATACCCGGTGCAACCTGGCAGCGTGAAACAGCACTGCAACCGTACGAGGCCGGCACACTCAAGCTCGACAGCAGCAAGGCGAAGCAGCAGCTGGATTGGCACCCGCGCTGGGATCTTGACACTGCGCTGGAAAAGACCGTAACCTGGCATCTGGCCTGGAAGTGTGGTGACGATATGCGGGTTTTCAGTCTTGCCCAGATCCGCGAATACCAAGAGACGCCTCCGCTGTGAGTGCACGTTTCGACATCCAGACCACGCCGTTGGCGGGCCTCAATGTGCTGACGCGTAAGCCGATCGACGACAGACGCGGCTGGTTTGAGCGCATGTTCTGTATCGATGAATTGCATGATGTGCTGGGTAGTCGCAACGTGCTGCAGATAAATCGTACCCAGACGCAAAAAAAAGGCAGCGTGCGCGGAATGCATTTCCAGCACGCCCCGAGTGCTGAGATGAAAATCGTTTCCTGCCTGCGCGGTGACGTCTTCGATGTCGCTGTTGATTTGCGTCCAGGGTCGGCAACCTTCCTGAGATGGCATGCCGAACTGCTGAGCGCCGACAACCGCAAGACCTTGGCGATTCCAGAGGGCTTTGCACACGGCTTTCAGACCCTTACCGACGATTGCGAAATGTTCTATTTGCATACCGCCGCCTATGATTCCGCCGCCGAAGGCAGACTGAATCCGAGGGATCCGTCATTGGCCATTCACTGGCCGCTGCCGATTGCCGAGCTGTCCGCGCGCGATGCCGGCCATCCCATGATTGCCGGAGACTTCACGGGGGTCCGTCTATGAAGTGCCGCCACTGCGCCAGCGAACTGAACTTGTCGCTGGTTGATCTCGGCAGTGCTCCGCCGTCGAATGCCTATCTGACAGAACGTGCGCTGCATGCGCCGGAGAAATGGTTCCCGTTGCGTGTGCTCGTATGCGAGCAATGTTGGCTGGCACAGACCGAAGACTTCGCCCAGGCCGATGAGCTGTTCGATGCCGACTATGCCTACTTCAGCGGTTTCTCGACCAGTTGGCTAGCGCATTCGGAACGCTACGTCACCGACATGGTCGCCTTGCTGGATCTAAATGCCAACTCGCATGTCGTCGAGGTTGCGGCCAATGACGGCTATCTACTTCAGTATGTGCTGGCGCGTGGTATTCCCTGCACCGGTGTCGAGCCAACCGCGAGCACCGCCGACGCGGCGCGCGCCAAGGGCATTCCTATCATCGAGGAGTTCTTCGGCGTGCGTCTTGCGCAGCAGATGGCAAGCCAGGGCAAGCGCGCCGATCTAACCGCCGCCAACAATGTGCTTGCGCATGTACCGAACATCAATGATTTTGTCGCCGGCTTCGCGGTGCTGCTTAAGGATGACGGCGTGGCGACTTTCGAATTTCCGCATCTTCTCAAACTGCTTGCCGAAGCCCAGTTCGACACCATCTATCACGAGCATTTTTCCTATCTTTCGCTGACGGCGGTGCAGTGCATCTTCCGCGCTAACGGACTCGAAGTCTTTCGTGTCGATGCGTTGCCAACGCATGGCGGTAGCCTGCGCGTGTTTGCCCAGCGCAGCGAAAGCGGCAAGCGCTTAGTCGAAGCCAGTGTTGCCGACATGCTGGCAAGGGAGACCACCACCGGCATGCTAAAGCCGGAGCACTACCGCAATTTCCAGGCACGCACCGACCGTATCAAGCACGATCTGATGCGTTTCCTGCTGGATGCGAAACGCGACGGCAAGGCGGTGGCCGCTTACGGCGCCGCCGCCAAGGGCAACACACTGCTCAACTACGCAGGTGTACGTCCCGACCTGGTGGCTTTCGTAGTGGACCGCAATCCGGCCAAGCAGGGCAAATGCATGCCGGGCAGCCGCATCCCCATCGTCAATGAAGACCGGCTCAGGACAGCGAAGCCTGACTACATCCTGATCCTGCCCTGGAACCTCAGGACCGAGCTCACGCAGCAGCTGGCTTACATCAAGGAATGGGGGGGTCAGCTTGTGACCGCTGTGCCGGACCTCCAGATCGTATGAAGAAACGCGTCCTGCTCACTGGTGCAACCGGCTTCGTCGGCCGGCAGATCCTCGCGGCCCTATTGAAGGCCGACATCGATCTGCGCCTGGTGCTGCGCCACGACAGCGAATCGCGCCTGCCGCAGATTGGGGTGGCGGAGATCGTGCGCACGGTCGATCTGTTCAAGGAAAGCGCCGAGTGGTGGGCGGCAGTCTGCCAGGGTGTGGACACCGTCATTCATGCTGCCTGGTACGCGGAGCCCGGCGTGTATATGCAGTCACCTAAGAACCTCGACTGCCTTGTCGGCACGCTGCAGTTGGCGGCTGGCTGCGCGCAGGCCGGGGTACAGCGTTTCGTCGGCATCGGTTCCTGCTCCGAGTACGACATGAGCGTGGGCCATCTTTCAGTCAGCACGCCGTTGCGTCCCGCCAGCCCGTATGCCGGCGCCAAGGCAGCGGCCTTTCTTGCGCTGTCTACCCTGTTGCTTGAGCAGGGCATCTCGTTTGCGTGGGCGCGGCTCTTCTATCTCTATGGCGAGGGCGAGGATGCGCGCCGCCTAGTGCCCTATCTGCGCGCCCATCTCTCCGCCGGTGAGCCGGCGGAGCTGACCAGCGCTATGCAGATCCGTGACTATCTCGATGTTGCCGTCGCTGGCGCCGAAATCGCGGCCTTGGCGCTTGGGTCGACGAATGGCGCCATCAATATCTGCTCGGGACATGCGCAGACGGTGCGCGAGCTAGCCGAGCAAATCGCCGACGAATACGGCCGCCGCGATCTGCTACGTTTTGGCGCGCGTGCCGACAATTATTTCGATCCGCCCTGCGTCGTCGGCATCCGGAGCGAGTTATGCTGAAGCTTCTCTACGAACAGACGGACTATCCGGTCTTCCAGAACCGGATGTATGACACCGCACAGGAAGGCAGGGATTGTCCGAAGGGTGATATTCGTCTGGTGGAAGATGGTGCGACCGGGCTGGTATACAACGCCGCTTTCAGCCCTGAACTGATGGATTACGACGGCAACTACCAGAACGAACAGGGCGTGAGCGGTTATTTTCGCCAGCATCTCGAGGCAGTGGCAGATCTCGTTGAACACCATCTGGGGCGCGAGCGTCTGGTCGAGGTGGGTTGTGGTAAGGGCTTCTTCCTCGAGCTGCTACTAGAGTGCGGCATCGATATCACCGGTTTCGACGCAACCTACGAGGGTGAGAATCCGCGCGTGCTCCGTCAGTATTACGAGCCGGGCGCCATCGACCATGCTGAAGGCCTGGTGCTGCGCCATGTACTGGAGCATGTGCAGGATCCTTATAGCTTCTTAAAGCTGCTTCGCGACGCCAATGGCTGTAGCGGTCGCATCTATATTGAAGTGCCCTGCTTCGACTGGATCTGCGAGCACAAGGCTTGGTTCGATATCTTCTATGAACACGTGAACTATTTTCGTCTTGCCGATTTTCGCCGCATGTTCGGCGAGATTGTTGATTGCGGACGTCTGTTCGGCGGCCAGTATCTCTATGTGGTGGCGGAGCTTTCTTCTTTGCGCCCACCGGTCTATGATGCCGCCGACGCAGTCCGCTTTCCTGTCGACTTCACGCGCCAGATCGAATCGCCGATTCCGGGGGGCTGCAGTGCAGTCTGGGGCGGAGCCTCCAAAGGCGTCATATTCACGTTGCTCAAGTCCCGGGCCGGCTACGCAGTGGATGCGGTCATCGACATTAACCCTGCCAAACAGGGAAAGTATTTGCCCGCGACCGGAATCCAAGTGAGATCGCCCGAACAGGTGCTGCCGCAGCTGCCGCCAGGTTCTACTGTATTCGTCATGAATTCAAACTATCGGGACGAGATAAAACGAATGTCCAACAATGCATACCACTATATCGGGATCGACAATGAGTAATTTTGAGAAAGAAGTTGACGCGCGTATTGCTGCGGCGCCGGGAAACAAGGCGCTGCAGGCAGCGTCCCTAGAATTTCTGCTAACCACCATCAAGGCGCACTACTCCTACAACTTCGCCTGGCAGGGGCGCCCGATCATCCAGTATCCGCAGGACATGGTGGCAATGCAGGAGGTGATCTGGGAAGTCAAGCCCGACCTCATCATCGAGACCGGCATTGCCCACGGCGGCTCGCTGATCTTCAGCGCTTCTATGCTAGCGCAGCTAGATCTCTGCGACGCTATCGAATCTGGCGCGAAGATCGATCCACGGGTGTCGAAGCGCAAGGTGCTGGGCCTGGACATTGAGATCCGTGCCCATAACCGCGCCGCAATTGAGGCGCATCCGATGGCTTCACGCATCCATATGATCCAGGGATCCAGTATTGCTCCCGAGATAATCGAGCAGGTTCGGTCCGTCGCGTCCCGCTATTCGCGAGTGCTTGTCTGTCTGGATAGCAACCACACTCACGATCACGTCCTGGCCGAGCTTGAAGCCTATGCGCCCCTTGTCAGCATCGGTAGCTACTGCGTGGTGTTTGATACCGTGGTGGAAGACTTGCCTAGCGAAGTGTTCCCGGATCGCCCGTGGGGGCCTGGCGATAACCCTAAAACGGCTGCCTGGAGCTATCTTGAGTCGCATCCGGAATTTGTCATCGACAAAAGCATCCAAGACAAGCTGCTGATTACGGTTGCGCCGGATGGCTATCTAAAGCGCATTGCGTGAAAAGCGTTACCGGTAATGCGCTGTACCAAGGGACGCGCAGTCCGAAGATCAAAAAGGCAGCAATTTTTGACAGCCCCTAAAGTAACAATCGGCATGCCTGTCTATAACGGTGAGCATACGATCAGGCGATCGCTGGACGCGGTGCTTGCCCAGACCTTCGTTGATTTCGAATTGATCGTTTCGGATAATGCATCGACGGATGCGACGGAAATAATATGCCGGGAATACGCCAAGAAGGACCCGAGAATTGTTTATGTTCGCCAGCCAGTCAATATCGGAGCGGCAGGGAATTTCAAGCATATTCTCGATCATGCCAGAGGCGAATTATTCATGTGGTGGGCGGCGGATGACACCCGTTCGATCGACTTTGTCGAACTGAATACGCGTTTTCTGGAAAAAGACCCGGATTATGTGGCCTCCACTTGCCCTGACTGCATGGATGGGCAGATGGGTGGGAAGGTCAATCTGGTGACGTTCTCACTGACGGGGGACGTAGAAGAGAGATTTAGGTCGTTTTTTGACAACTGCTGGCGTTCTCACGGAATATTTTATTCACTGATTCGCACCGAATCCTTGCGCGCATGCACCGAGGTCGGAATCAATTACTTCGGAGCGGACTGGTCTATTGATCTGTTTTTGGCTGCCTCGGGGAAGGTGAACCGCGTTGACAAGGGGTTGGCGGTGTTTGGGAGCAAGGGCGTAAGCAGCAAGCCCAATGCCTGGGCAGATTACCGTTGCCGCCCAGTGCACTGGATCATGCCTTTTTACGAATTCAGCTGTTATGCGTATCGGCTAGCCCCCGGTTTATCTTGGCGGTCAAGGATGGGGTTGGTTACGAGACTATTAAAGTTGAATGCTGTTTCGGCCATTTTTCAGCTTCGTGCCGAAGCCCTGGACTTCATTGCGTCGGCTAAAGAACGATTGAGTGCATTCGTTTCCAGTAGGGCTTATTGCAGATGGATAAAATAAAAAGGGTGGTTCGAACCTTGTCTAGGCGACTTCGGTCGATTCTGGGGTGCGATGCCGAGTTGCTGGAGCGAAATATGCTGCTGCATGCAAAATGGCTGTCGGATCAACGCCAAGGAAGCAGGATTGTCCGCCTGAGGAACGCCGAATTTCGCGTGTTCTCGCAGTGGGGGGAGGACGGGATCATCGATTGGCTAGTTTCCCGTATCCCCAATATCAGCAAGTCCTATTTGGAATTCGGCGTCCAGAACTACCAGGAGTCGAACACACGATACCTCTTGATGTCGCAGAACTGGCGCGGATTGGTGATGGATGGATCGATGGCCCACATCGAAGACATCCGTTC
>JACCDW010146495.1_pt1 | contig 32659 bp, 25 predicted proteins | sample 7449781 | NCBI WGS metagenome assembly JACCDW01 (sample SAMN15323449, study PRJNA562643) | freshwater metagenome | isolation source: river surface water | place: USA:Blue River Watershed | collected 2017-08-18
GGTCGTTTACCGTTAAATCCACATAACGACGACGGTATCTTTGCTCAGGGTCAGCAAAGGCATCGTGGATTTTTCCATCGGCATCTATTTTAACCACTGGAAGCGGTTTCAAGGCTTTCGCCAAAACCGTTAAGCCATATACATGAACCGAGATTTCGCCTACTTGTGTTTTAAAAACGGTTCCGCGAACTCCAATAAAATCACCAATATCCAACAGTTTTTTGAAAACCACATTGTACATTGTTTTTTCTTCATCATCCGAAATATCATCTCTCGAAACATACACTTGGATACGTCCTTCGGCATCTTTCAATTCTGCAAAAGAGGCCTTTCCCATGATGCGTTTTCCCATCAATCGACCGGCTAAAATTACTTCCTTTCCTTCGTATTTATCAAAGTTAGCAAGGATTTCGCTCGAATAGGCGGTGGTGGTAAACTCGGCTGCTGGATACGGCTCAATACCTAAATTGCGTAATTCGGTAAGTGCTTCTCTACGTAAAATTTCTTGTTCGGATAATGCCATTAGATTCTGATTTTAAGAGCGCAAAGATAGTTAAATTTAAAAAATGTGGCAATTTCAAAATTTGAAAATGATTGTAGTTTTTTTAGGAGCAGGCATTTTCGTTTTTTTATCCCGTTTTGTCCTGCTGTTCGCTCTATCTTTTAAGGCTGCAAGCCTTAAAAGGATGCCGCTTCCATCAGGGCTAGAAAAGACGATTTTGTTTTCAAAACTTTGTACCTTTGTCACTCAAACAAAAAAAAGGAACTAGTTAAGATTACTTTGTTCCTTGCGATGACAGATGAACAAACAAATCCAATTATACGATTTAGGCAACAAAGATTACAAAGCGACTTGGGAATACCAAGAGGAATTGTTCAAAGGCATTGTTGATCTAAAAATCCAAAATAGAAAAGACGAAACTACTTTGCCTACACCTAATTATTTTCTTTTTGTAGAGCATCCGCATGTATATACTTTGGGTAAAAGTGGCGATTTGAGTAATTTGTTACTTTCCGAAAAACAATTGGAAGCCAAAGGAGCTACGTTCTACAAAATAAATCGGGGAGGAGACATAACCTATCATGGTCCAGGTCAAATTGTAGGATATCCTATCTTGGATTTGGAAAATTTCTTTACAGATATTCATCAATATTTACGATTGCTAGAAGAAGCCATCATATTAACATTAGCCGAATATGGTTTGGTTTGTGGTAGAAGTGAAGGAGAAACAGGTGTTTGGTTGGGGGTTGGAACGCCTTTTGCGCGAAAAATTTGCGCCATGGGTGTTCGTGCTTCTCGTTGGGTTACCATGCACGGTTTTGCTTTAAATGTCAATGCCGACTTAGGTTATTTTGACAACATCATCCCATGTGGCATTCGTGGCAAAGCGGTTACTTCTTTGAATGTAGAATTAGGGGTTGAAAGAGTAGATGAAACGGAAGTGAAATCTAAAATTATAAATCATTTTAGTCAATTGTTCGAATGTTCGATCATTAGATCATTAGATTTGTAGAATCCTTAGATTCTGCTTGAAGTCAAAGATTTAAATTTCTAGTTTTAATTGTTCTGGCAATAATCTAAAACTCATACGGTGGTATTTGGTTACTCCATATTTTCTGATGGCTTCTCGGTGTTCTTGTGTTGGGTAGCCCTTGTTTTGTTTCCAGTTGTACATCGGGAATTCTTCATGAATCCGATTCATATATTCATCTCGGTACGTTTTTGCCAAGACCGAGGCGGCAGCAATACTCATAAATTTAGTATCTCCTTTCACAATACAACTGTGCGGAATGTCTAAAACGGGTTTAAACCGATTGCCATCTACAATAATGTATTCTGGTTTTGGATTGAGTTTCAAAATACTTTCTTGCATGGCTTTGATGGAAGCATTTAGAATATTGATTTCGTCAATGACTAATGGATCCAAATGAGTTACAGCATATGAAACTGCTTGTTCCTCTATGATTGGTTTTAACTTTTCTCGTACTTTTTCAGACAATTGTTTACTGTCGTTGAGGATTTTATTTTCAAAATTTTCTGGTAAAATAACGGCAGCAGCAGTTACAGGTCCTGCAAGACAGCCCCGACCAGCTTCGTCAGTGCCGGTTTCAAGAAGAAATGATGAAAAATTTAATGTGAGCATTGTTATAAATTTGATGTGATTAAAATTAGTACTATAAAATCACAATCCAAAAAAAATAGAGATAATAAAATTAATCTAAGATTTATTAGTGATTCAATTTATTTACCCTTCAACATATGTTAAAATAGCATTTATTTAATTAAATGTTTGTTTATTAAGAAATAATTAAGACTTTTGTTTTTAACTAATTCAAAATTAATTTTACTATGAGATTAAAATTCAAGTGGATTTATACGTTATTATTAGCGTTGTCTATGCAGTTTTCTTTTGCTCAAGAGAAAACAGTTTCTGGGGTTGTTTCTGACGGAACAGGTCCTGTTCCTGGTGCAAACGTAGTTGTTAAAGGAACAAAAAATGGTGTTCAAGCCGATTTTGATGGTAAATATGCTATCAAAGCTAAAGTGGGAGATGTTTTAGTAGTATCTTTTGTAGGGATGCAAGATGTGTCTGCTAAAGTGGGAGCTACGAACACTATTAATTTTAAACTTCAAGCAGGTAATGCCCTTAATGAAGTTGTGGTAGTTGGTTACGGACAAGTTAAAAAGAGAAACGAAGTAACTGGAAATGTTTCAACTGTTAATGCTGATAAAATTAAAGCAGCTCCAATGGTTTCTGTAGACCAAGCTTTGCAAGGAAATGTGGCAGGTTTACAAATGTCAACTACTTCTGGTACGCCAGGTTCTTCTCAAGATATTCGTATTAGAGGTAGAAACTCGATTAATGCGGGAAATGATCCATTGTTTGTAATTGATGGTGTTCCAATGATAAATAGTAACTTTTCAGGATCTACTAATATCAGTTCCTTGTCTACTTTGTCATCAATTGCTGCAGACAATATTGAATCTATGACTGTATTAAAAGATGCGGGAGCTACTTCTGTATATGGAGCAAGAGGTGCTAATGGAGTAATTTTGATTACAACAAAAAAAGGTAAAAAAGGAGACGCACAATTTAGTTTAAGTTCAAGTGTAGGTTTTCAAAATAATGCAGTTGATGGTTTACGTCCTTTAACTGGAGCTGAAAAAACTGATTTATATTTAGAGTCTATTTTTAATACTTACGGTGCTACCTATAATTTCACAAAGGCGGGTGCTTTAGCATGGGCTACTACTAATTTAGCAGCTAATACAAGTGCTATGAGAGCTTGGATTGCGGCAGGTAGAAAAGAATATGATTGGACGAAGTTGATGAAAAATGAAGACGCATTAATGAATAATTTAGATTTTTCAGTTTCTGCAGGAGATGATAAATCAACTTTGTATGCTTCTGTCGGTTATAACAAAACAGAGGCAACTGTTATCGGTTCAGATTTCAAACGTGTAACTGCTAATTTAAATTATACAAGAAAATTGACAGACAAATGGGATTTAAAAACAGGTGTTAATGTTTCGAATGTAAAACAAGCTGGTGTTTTAGAACAAGCCGCTTATTTTTCGAACCCAAACTTAACCAGATATTTCATGAGTCCATGGAATTCACCATACAATGCTGATGGAACTTATTTTTTACCAGCTACAGGATTACATAACTCTTTGTATACTGCAGCTAATAATATTAGAGCGAATGAGTTGACCCGTTTAATGTCAAATAATTCGGTTTCCTATAAAATTTCAAAAGATTTAATTTACAATGGATCTATTTCATTGGATTATACGATGAACTCGTACAAAGGTTTTAATGATGCTATTCACGGAGATGGAGTTGCTTATGGCGGAACTTCTTCAGCATCAGTATCGAGAAACTTTAATTATGTGGCTCAAAATTCGATTGATTATCGTTTAGCAATAGGTGAAAATCATAAATTAGATTTTAAAGGATTATTAGAATATCAAAAAAACAAATTAAACTTTATTAGTGCTTATGGAGAGGTATTACCATTAGGATTTACTAATGTCGCCAATGCTGCTGCTAACAAAGATGCTAGTTCAACTTTTGATGACTGGTCTAACTTAAGTTATTTAGGAATTTTAAATTACAAGTTTCAAGATCGTTTCTTATTGGATTTAACACTCAGAAGAGAAGGTTCTTCACGTTTTAGTGAAGCTACACGATGGGGAAATTTCTACTCTGCAGGTGCTGCTTGGAATATTGATAATGAAAATTTCATGAAGAAAGTTTCTTTTGTTGATTTGTTGCGTTTACGTGGTTCATATGGATCTACTGGTAATAATGCAATTGGTCTAAACGAATTTCAAACTTTACTTGGAACATCAAGTTATAATAATCAAGGAGGTATGTTTCCATCACAATTTGGAACAACTGGATTAACATGGGAAATTCAAAATAAATTAGATACTGGTATTGAGTTTGGATTATTTAATAGTAGAATTAAAGGTTCTGTTGCTTATTTTGACAATAAATCAGAAGATTTATTATTGAGTTTACCAATGTCGTTGACTACCGGTCATACTTCTCAAACTCAAAATTTAGGTAAATTAAGGAATAGTGGATTGGAGTTCGAGTTAGATTTAGATATAATTCGATCTGATAATTTTAACTGGAGCATTGGAGGAAATTACTCCACTGTGAAAAATGAAGTAACAGATATGCCGATAGTCAATGGTACTCAAATTACTATTACTGGTGGAACAACAAGAACCGAAGTTGGGCATCCGGTTTCTGGCTGGTATATGAGAAAGTATGCTGGTGTAGATCCTGCAAATGGAAATGCACTTTGGTATGTTAATGGTGTTGATGGAGCTACAACAACTAATTACAGTGCCGCTACTCAGACATGGCAAGGTGATAGTGCTTTACCTAAATATTCTGGAGGTTTCAATACCCATGTTGATTTAAACAACTTTTATTTTGATGCTACCCTTTATATTGCAGGAGGTCATAAAATTTACGAAGACTGGGCAACATATACTCAAAACTCAGGTAGAACATCATTGTTAAGTTATAATGGATCAGAACCTTTATTGAGCAGATGGCAAAAACCAGGGGATATCACAAATGTTCCAAAATTAGAATATACCCAAACTGCTGGTAATTCAACAGCTCATTCTACATCAACTAGATTTTTGCATGATGGTGATTACATGAGATTGAGAGATGTAACTATTGGTTATAACTTTAAATCAGCTATTTTATCTCAATTCAGTTTAGATGGTTTGTCTTTCTCTTTACGAGGAACAAATCTTATGACTTGGGTAAAAGATAAAGACTTGAAATATGATCCTGAAGTTCGTGCTGATGGTTTTACAAGATTAACTTCTCCTCCAGTAAAATCAGTTGTATTTTCAATTAATGTTAAATTCTAAGAATTATGAAAAAAATATTTTCGAAAATTTTATCAATTACCGCTTTGTCAGTAGTGATAGCATCATGTTCCTCAGATTCTTTAGAACCTAGTTTGGTTCAAAGTAGAGATTTTACCTTAAATCCACCAAGTACTGTTCAAGATTTGAACTTATTAGCTAATGGTATGTACAAGCGTATGGTAGCTGTTCCGTATTATGGTAGAGATTATATCATTTATAATGAATGTAGAACAGATAATGCTTATTCTACAGGAGTTTCAGGAAGATTCTTGAATATTAGTCAGACTGTCGTGACAGCCTCACATGCATATCCAACAGATACTTGGACACAAATATATAGAGTAATTGCAAATGCTAATTTGATTATAAACTCTTCTATTACAGGTGCTGCAGCTAATGATTTGAAAGCTCAAGCATTAGTAGCAAGAGCATTGGCTCACTTCGATTTGTTAAAATTATTTGGCCAACACCATGTAACAGGAGCAGGTGGAATGGATGCTTTAGGTGTTCCTTATGTGAAAACGTATAGAGATTTATCGCAATTAGCACCAGCTAGAAACAAAGTTTCAGAAGTAAAACAATTTATTTATGAAGACTTGAACGCTGCTTTGCCATTATTTGGTTCTACTTTAGATTATACTAAAATTAACAAACAATCGGCTTATGCAATTAAGTCGAGAGTGGGAATTTATTTTGGTGATTGGGCTGTGGCTAAAGATGCAGCTGCCACTGCGTTAGGATTAGGATCTGCTACAATTGTGCCTCAATCTGGTTTTGTTTCTTCTTTTGCAGCTGATGGTAAACAAGTTAATTCTGTTTTCGAATTAGTGCAATTATCAAATGATAACAATGGGATTAATGGACTTTATCAGATTTATGGTAATACTAATTATGGAGATATAGTGATTAATCCAAATCACAATTTTAGAGGTATATATGAAGTAGGAGATGTTAGAAATTCTGATTTTATGATTGGTACATCGGCTGGTTTAAGAAATTTAGGAAAATATACTAAATTAGCCACCAACACTAAAGTAATTCGTTATGAAGAAATTGTGTTGAATTATGCAGAAGCATTGTTGGAAACTGGTGATGCTGCAGGTGCGCTGACCCAAATTAACAGAATTGCGGCTCAACGTGGTGCTACTGCACATACTGTTGCAACAAAAACAACTGTTTTATTGGAAAGAAGAAGAGAGTTAGCTTTTGAAGGATTTAGATTTGATGATTTGGTAAGAAATGGTCAAGGTATACCAACCAATCCTAATTTAGCAACAGCTAGAGCATATGGAAATACAAATCTTGCTTTTCCTATTCCACAATCTGAGTTAAATGGTAATGCTGCAATGAGACAAAACGCAGGTTATTAAATAACGTAAATTAATTTTTTAAAACAGCAGTAAGCAATTGTTTACTGCTGTTTTTTTTATACTCCTTTATCAATTACCTTTGTAATTCGTATTGAAAATTTAAATGTGTTAATTCATGAGATTATATTGTGTTATTTTATTACTACTTTTTTCTTCTTTTTTGTTTTCCCAAAACAAATCAAAGGAATTAAATTTCAATACAAAATACCAAAGTACTACAGACACTACTAAAACGAAGCAACTAAAAAAAGAAGCTACAAACGAAATGTATCGAATCATCACTTTAGATAGAGATACGACTTATATCGATACGTCTTTGACCATTCAAAAAGAATACAGTCATAATTATTTACGAAGAGATTCTTTCGGACTGTTGTCATTCCCTAACGACGGACAAACGTATAATACACTTCAATATAGTTTAACGGAATTTTCTCCGTATCCTGAATTCGGGTTTAAGGCAAAGCATTTCAATTATTTAGAAGCCAATCAAATTCGTTATGCTTCTGTAGCGACTCCAGTTACTGAGTTGTATTTTAAAACTACCCAATTAAAGGGACAATCGGTAGATTCTTATTTTAGTTTAAATACTTCACCAAATCTTAATTTTTCTATTGCCTATAGAGGTTTACGTTCGGAGGGGAAATATATTAATCAATTAGTAAGTACAGGAAATTTTCGTTTCACAACTAGTTATACTACAAAAAATCAGAGGTATTGGGTTAATTTTCATTTTACTCAACAAGATATTTTGAATAAAGAAAATGGTGGGATTACTACAATTGATGATTTTGAAAGCGAGAATCCAGATTATAAAAACAGGCAACGATTAGAAGTCTATCTAACCGATGCAAAATCATTTTTAAAAGGAAAAAGATTTTTTCTTAATCACGGTTTTAGGGTAAATAATAGACAAGGAGTAAATAATTTATATATCAACCACCTATTCAATTACGAAAACAAATTCTTTGAATACAACCAAGCCACAGTACCTTCAGTCTCAAGTGGCAAAGTGGTGTATCGTTTTGGTGATTCGTTTAAAACGAACGGAATTAATGATAAAACGCATTATAATAGGATGTATAACAAGTTAGGCTTAACCTATGAAAACACCTCTTTAGGAAAATTTCAGTTTTTTGTGGATGATTTTAGATCAAATTATTATTACAATCAAATTTTGATTTTTGACAATAGAACTGTTTTGAATGCATTAGTCCAAAAAATTAATAGTGCAGGTGGTCAATACGAATACCGAAAAAACAAATGGAATGGCACGTTTTTGTATTGTAGATCCTTTACAAATCAGTCTTTGTCTAATTTAGATGCTAAAATGCAATTCGATTTAGACGACAAAAATCAATTTACATTTCAGTATCAAAACATCAATAAATTACCCAATAACAACTACAATTTGTACCAAAGTAGTTACGTAGCTTATAACTGGTCTAATAATTTTAATAACGAAAAAATCAATTCGTTGTCGGCTAGTACTATTACACCATGGGTAAATGCGTCATTTCAATTCTCAGTCTTAAAAGATCATTTGTTTTTTGATGATGTTGCTACTGCAGCTCAAAAATTAGCTGAAACACAAATAGTGACTCCTTCTCAATATGCAGGAACCATTAATTATCTTTCTTTGAAGATGAGTAAGGAGTTTCAGTTTGGAAAATTTGCTTTGGATAATACTTTTTTATATCAAAAAGTAGAGCAAAATCAAGCGGTATTAAATGTACCCGAATTAGTGACAAGGAATACGATTTATTTTACGGATTATTTTTTCAAAAAAGCATTGTATCTACAAACTGGTGTGGTCTTTAATTATTTTACAAAATATTATGCAAATGAGTATAACCCAGTAATAGGTGAGTTTTTTGTACAAAGAGAGAAGCAAATAGGCAACTTTTCTAATCTTGACTTTTTCGTAAATGCAAAAATTCAAAGAACCCGAATCTACTTTAAAGTTGAACATTTTAATTCATCTTTGTCGGGTAATAATTTTTATGCATCTCCTAATAATCCGTATCGCGATTTAACTATTCGTTTTGGTTTAGTTTGGAATTTCTTTGAATAAAAATTAAATTTCTTTAGGGCTTGGAACTGAAATAAATAATTCTTTTTTAGTATTTTAGTTTCTCATTTAATAGCCCCCTGAATGAAAGAAGATTTTTTACACTACCTCTGGAAATTTAAAAATTTCAATACTCCCGCCCTCAAAACTACTGCTGGCGAAATAATTACTATTATTCATGTTGGACAGTATTTAGAACAAGCTGGTCCTGACTTTTTTAATGCTCAGATTATAATTGGGAATCAAAAATGGGCAGGAAATGTAGAAATACATTTAAAATCGTCCGATTGGTATGTGCATCATCATGAAAAAGATAGCGCTTATGAAAATGTGATTCTTCATGTGGTTTGGGAACATAATACTGAAATTTTCAGGAGTGATAATTCGGTTATTCCTGTTCTAGAACTTAAAAATTATGTTGCTTCAGAAACGCTTTTTAATTACCAATCATTACGTTCTGCTAAATCGTGGCTATTTTGTGAAAATCAATTGGCTGATTTAGACGAATTCCTTTTAAGAAATTGGCAAGAGCGTTTGTTTTTCGAGCGTTTAGAAAGAAAATCAAAGCCCATTTTAGACTTGCTTATTCAAACTAATTCAGATTGGGAGGCAGTATTGTTTAGTTTATTGGCTAAAAATTTCGGTTTGAATACCAATGGAGAACAATTTCTTAAAATAGTTAATGCAATACCATTTTCTGTAATCCGTAAAGAGTGTTCGGAATTAGAAAATATAGAAGCGTTACTTTTAGGTAATGCGGGTTTATTGGATTTAGATAAGGAAGACTGCTATTTTAAAGATTTAAAATTCAGGTATTATTATTTGCTTCAAAAGCACCAGTTGGATAAGCCAATACTACCTTCTGTGCAATTTTTTAAACATCGACCGGATAATTTTCCAACGATTCGTCTGGCTCAATTGGCGGCTTTATACTACAACCAGCACAATTTATTTTCCAAAATCATAGCATCAAATTCTGTTGAAGCAATTTATAAACTTTGCGAAGTATCTACAACTCCTTATTGGTTGAATCATTATCAATTCGACAAAGTGAGTCCAAAGAAGAGAAAATTGTTGTCAAAATCATTTGTCGATTTACTAATCATAAATACGATTTTGCCTATTCAATTTGCTTATGCCCAAAGCCAAGGGAAAGAAAATAGTGAAGATTTGATCCAATTAGTACAAGAAATGGCTCCAGAGCGGAATACTGTTATAGATAAATTCAGGTCTTTTGGAATTAAACCTAATAATGCATTTGAAACACAGTCTTTGTTGCAGTTAAAAAATGAATATTGCAACAAAAGTAAATGTTTGTCTTGTGCTATTGGAATAGAATTGATTAAGAATAAATAATTTAGTTGAAATTTGTGTAATTTTGGATTCAAATAAAATTGCTTTGAACCGACTAAAATTTTTTCTAGAAAAACACGGGTTTCACGTTTCTTCCCGCTTAGCAGATGCTTTGGGGATGCGCGCGAGTAGTGTGCGATTGTTTTTTATCTATTTGTCCTTTGTGACGGTGGGTTTGTGGTTTGCGGTCTATTTGATATTAGCGTTTTGGATTCGTTTGAAAGATTTAATTCGAGCCAAACGTAGTTCGGTATTCGATTTGTAAATTTAAGATAAAAAAAGGAGCTAAACTAGCTCCTTTTTTTTATTGTATTTTATTATTTCGGATTGTTTAAAACGCTATGTTTTTTTCCGTATGAAAAGTAAAAAATTACTCCTAACGCCATCCAAGCGAACAAACGTAACCAGTTTGTCCATCCTAAACCGTACATCATTGCGATACAGACTCCTACTCCTAATAAAGGAACTAAAGGAACAAATGGTGTCTTGAATTCACGTACCATATTTGGTTCTTTAACTCTAAGTATAATTACAGAGATACAAACCAATACGAAAGCAAACAAAGTACCTATACTGGTCATGTCACCTACAATATCTCCAGGTACAAATGCAGCAAATGCACCTACAATAATTAAAATAGCAATATTTGCTTTGTAAGGAGTTTTGTATTTTGAATGCAAATCACTGAATGATTTTGGTAATAAACCATCTTTACCCATGGCGTAAAATACACGGGATTGTCCTAGTAACATTACTAAAATTACAGAAGAAAATCCTGCTAGAATAGCCACGGTTACTAATTGGCCTAACCATTCGTATCCAATCATATATTTATTAATAGCAAAAGCAACTGAAGCCTCTTTCCCACCTGTTCTAAAATCTTCAACTGTTGCTACTCCTGTTAAAACGTGAGCAAAAAGAATATAAAGTAAGGTACAAACGGCTAATGATCCTAATATTCCAATTGGCATCGCTTTCTTAGGATTTTTAGTTTCTTGAGCAGCTGTACTTACTGCGTCAAATCCAATGAAAGCAAAGAAAACGGTTCCTGCTGCTCCTAAAATTCCCATAATCCCTCCATAGCTGTGGTCTATTCCGTGTTCATCAGTAAAAATTGAACTTTCAGGGATATACGGCACATGGTTGTCAGGATTAATAAAATTCCATCCAATTACAATAATCATAATTACAATCGCTACCTTAACAATTACTATTATTCCGTTAACAAAAGCAGATTCTTGAATTCCTTTGATTAATAACAAACTAATGATTCCTACTATAAATAAAGCAGGTAAGTTGATAATTCCATTTACACCTTCTGCTGAGGTTTGAAAAGGAGAATGTGAAAATTCATAAGGAATAGGGCTTACGTGGAAAACATTGACAAGTAGATTATTTAAATATTCACTCCAAGCAATACCAACTGTAGCTGCACCTACTGCATATTCTAAAATTAAATCCCAACCAATTATCCAAGCTAAGAACTCGCCCATTGTGGCATAAGTATAGGTATACGCACTTCCTGAAATTGGAATTGAGGATGATAGTTCTGCATAACAAAGTCCAGCTAAAGCACATCCTATAGCGGCAACAATAAAAGCAATTGTTACTGAAGGTCCTGCACTTTGAGCAGCTGCGGTAGCTGTTCTAACAAATAGTCCAGCTCCAATAATAGCTCCGATTCCTAAAGCGATTAATGACCATGCGGTTAGCGTTCTTTTTAATCCTTTTTCAGAATCAGCGGCTTCTGCCAAAAGTTGTGCTAATGGTTTTCTTTTCCAAATTGACATATTTATGATGTTTATTGTTATTAAGTTCCAAATGTATTGTTTTTTGTAAAAAATAAAAACAATAATTGCTTTTAAAGTTATAAAAAGTGAATTATGGATTGAGGTTGATTGTTTAATGCATGAAATTTGGGTGTGTTTTTCGTTTTAATTCAATTTTTTTCTTATTTTTAAATACCCCAATTTAAAACAGTCCCAATCTATGAATTTCAAAAGGTTCTCCACGTATTTTTATTTTTCTAAATCACAACGATCCGGTCTTTTAGCTTTGCTTGTTTTGATTGTTGTTTTACAAACAATCTATTTTTTTGTTGATTTCAGTTTGCCAATCAAAGAAAATCCTGAAAAAGAAAAATGGCTTGCAGTGCAAACAGAAATAGACTCTTTAAAATCGACTATGTCGATAAAAGGATCTAAATTATATCCTTTTAATCCCAATTTTATTTCAGATTACAAAGGCTATAAATTAGGGATGTCAGTGCAGGAGATTGATCGATTGTTAACATTTAGAAAACAAAACAAGTTTGTCAATTCAGCTGCAGAATTTCAAAAAGTAACTCAAATATCCGATTCTTTATTAGGTGTGATTGCTCCTTATTTTAAATTTCCTGATTGGGTAAAACAAAAAACTAAATGGAAAACATTTCCAAATTCAAATTATCCAACTTTTGCTAAAAAAGAAAAAATGATAGTTATTGATATCAATATCGCTACTTCGGAAGAGTTAGTTAAGGTGTATGGTGTCGGAGAAGTAATAGCTCAGCGAATAGTAAGTTATAAAGAAAGTTTAGGTGGCTTTGTCGCTATGGAACAACTCAATGAAGTTTGGGGTTTGTCACCTGAAGTATTGGCTAATTTGAATAAACAGTTTAAAGTAAAATCGATGACCGGAATAAAAAAAGTAGATGTTAATAATGCTTCGATAAAAGAACTAGCACAATTTCCTTACTTCAAATATACAGTAGCAAAACAAATAGTAATTTATCGGAGTATGAATGGTACTATCAATTCTGTTGATGATTTAATAAAAATTAAAAATTTTCCTGTTGATAAAGCAAAAATAATTGGTTTATATTTGGACTTTTAATCAGAACCATAAATTATGAACTTCGATTATAACGAAACACAATTACTCATTGCTCAATCGATACGAGATTTTGCAGAACAAAACATTCGACCTCATATCATGGAGTGGGATGAAGCGCAAATTTTTCCAATTCCCTTGTTTAAAAAATTGGGAGAAATGGGTTTTATGGGAATTTTAGTTCCTCAAGAATTGGGAGGTTCTGGTTTAGGATATCATGAATATGTTACTATAGTAGAAGAATTATCTAAAGTAGATCCTTCGATAGGATTGTCTGTTGCAGCTCACAATTCGTTGTGTACCAATCATATTTTGACTTTTGGAAACGAAGCGCAAAAAAAGAAGTGGATTCCAAAACTAGCTTCTGGTGAATATATTGGTGCTTGGGGGTTAACGGAGCATAATACGGGTTCAGATGCGGGTGGAATGAATACTACTGCTGTTCGTGATGGAGATGATTGGATAATTAACGGTTCTAAAAATTTCATTACTCATGCCGTTTCAGGTCAAATTGCTGTAGTTGTGGTTCGAACAGGTGAAAAAGGAGATTCAAAAGGGATGACTTCTTTTGTGGTTGAAAAAGGAACTCCTGGGTTTAGTTCGGGTAAAAAAGAAAATAAATTAGGAATGCGCGCGAGCGAAACGGCAGAATTGATTTTTGATAATTGTCGAATCCCAGATACGAATCGTTTGGGAGAAGTAGGTCAAGGATTTATTCAGGCTATGAAAATATTGGATGGCGGCAGGATTTCTATTGGTGCTTTGGCTTTGGGAATTGCAAAAGGTGCTTATGAAGCTTCCTTGAAATATTCAAAAGAGAGACATCAGTTTGGGAAAGCGATTTCTGAATTTCAAGGCATTTCGTTCAAGCTAGCCGATATGGCTACTGAGATAGAAGCTTCTGAATTGTTATTGCATAAAGCGGCTTTCTTAAAGGAGCAACACAAGCCTGTTACAACAGTTGGGGCAATGGCTAAGATGTATGCATCGGAAATGTGTGTAAGAGTAGCTACTGATGCGATTCAAATTCATGGAGGGTATGGTTATACCAAAGATTATCCGGTAGAGAAGTTTTATCGAGATGCGAAGCTGTGTACGATAGGAGAGGGTACAACTGAAATTCAGAAAGTAGTCATTTCTAGAAATATTTTGAAATAGACGAATAGATAAAAGAGTCAAGAATCAATATCTGGAAAATTTGAACGAAAGATTTAATTGTTGTTTTTTCTGAATTGTAATTATTAGTTTATTAAGAAAGTTTAATATGGGTTTGATTTTGTGTATTTTATTTCTGTTAATGCCGTTTTATTTTCAATTTAAATATGGTACATGGTCATTGTCTGGTTGGATAAAACTAAAGTTTTGGCAATTAACTCTATTGTGCTTTATCTCAGAATTTGTTCTGTCTATAATTTTGTTTATTTCATTAATTCTAATTTTTCCGAAAGAGAATCAATTTATTTGTGGCTTTGGAATGGCTGGAATTGCTGTTTTGGGGATTCCATTATCAATAGGAATTCTAATTATTGCGTTAATTCAGAAAATAGCCTTAAAATAATTTACAATTTATAATTCATAATTCATATTTTATTTTTAGTTTTGCAGCCTTAACGAGAGGAGGTGTCTATATTATGTTAATTATACCAATTAAAGACGGAGAAAATATCGATAGAGCATTAAAGCGCTATAAAAGAAAATTTGATAAAACAGGAACTGTTCGTCAGTTGCGTGCACGTCAAGCTTTCATTAAGCCATCTGTAACGAATAGAATGAAATTCCAGAAAGCGGCTTACATCCAAAACATGAGAGATAATTTAGAGAGTTAATTTCTAAATTTATTCAAATACGAACCGTTAGTCATTGAAATTGTATAATTTTGATGCTAACGGTTTTTTTTATGAAAAATAATAAAGAGGCATTTCGAGATTACCTGCAGTTGGAGAAAAAATATTCTCCCCATACGGTTTTGGCTTATTGTAATGATATTGTTTCTTTTGAATCTTTTAATTCGGTTCATTTTGACCAACAAAACATTGATCAAGTTAATTATAGTCAAATTAGAAGTTGGATTGTCTCTTTGGTCGATGCAGATGTGTCTAATGTGTCAGTGAATAGAAAGATTGCCTCGCTCAAGGCGTATTATAAATTTCTACTTAAAACAAAACAAATAGAGGTAAGTCCGCTTTTGAAACATAAAGCGTTAAAAACGCCTAAAAAAATTCAAATTCCATTTTCTGAAAAAGAGGTTGATGCAGTCTTAGTGCATTTGCAAAATCCTTCCGGTTTTGAAGCTATTCGAGATAAGTTAATTATTGACTTGTTCTACACTACAGGGATGCGGCGAACAGAATTGATTCATTTGAAAATGGCAAATGTTAATTTTGTTGCCAGTACTATTAAAGTTTTAGGAAAAAGAAATAAGGAGCGAATTGTTCCTGTTTTGCCTGTAATTAATTGTCAGTTTGAGAGTTATCTTTTAGAAAGATCAGGGTTGGAAAATATAACGGATGCTGAATATTTCTTTCTCACTAAAAAAGGGTTAAAAATAAATGATTCTTTTGTGTACCGATTAATAAATTCGTACTTTAGTGCTGTCTCTGAAAAGGTAAAAAAGAGTCCGCATATATTACGTCATACGTTTGCAACTCATTTATTGAATAACGGAGCCGATTTGAATTCAGTCAAAGAATTATTAGGGCATTCTAGTTTAGCGTCGACACAAGTATATACGCATAATAGTTTATCGGAACTGAAAAAGGTATACAAAGAGGCGCATCCTAGAAATCAAAAATAATTCTAAATGTTTAATTATTTAATTAATTTGATTATGAAGGTAAGTGTTCACGCGGTTAACTTTACAGTTGACAGAAAGCTAGTTGATTTTGTTCAGGAAAAAATGGATAAATTAGAAAAGTATTATGACAAAGTTGTTTCGTCAGATGTTTTTTTAAAGGTAGAAAAGACTAGTGATAAGGAGAATAAATTTGTTGAGATAAAAATAAATGTACCTGGTGATGACTTTGTAGTCAAAAAACAATGCAAAACATTTGAAGAGGCAGTTGATTTAGCATCAGAATCTCTAGAGCGTTTGTTGGTAAAAAGAAAAGAAAAAATTAGAACATCGGTTTAAATTGAAATTTTTTTCAAAAAATGTTTTGAAACAGAGATAAAATCTATACATTTGCAGTCCGTTAGAAATAGCGGACTTTTTTTATTGAAATTGCCAGCGTAGCTCAGTTGGCTAGAGCAGCTGATTTGTAATCAGCAGGTCGTGGGTTCGAGTCCCTCCGCCGGCTCAAAGTCGGAAGATTTCAAAAATAAAAAAAGTTTTGGGGAGATACTCAAGCGGCCAACGAGGGCAGACTGTAAATCTGCTGTGTGAACTTCGCAGGTTCGAATCCTGCTCTCCCCACAAAATTTTTAGTAATAAATTTCATTAAAGCAAGCTTAATGAAAGAATAATTGAAAGTTTAGTAAGGGTTCACCCTTACGGATCGCAGGCTTGCTTGTAATCCTAATATGTCTTAAGTTGAAATCTTTAAAAGGTTTGAAATTTAAGGTCGCCGGTGAAAACTTTACAATCCTTGCCGGTGTAGCTCAGGGGTAGAGTGCTTCCTTGGTAAGGAAGAGGTCACGGGTTCAATTCCCGTCATTGGCTCAAAATAGAATATTTGAACACTAATAAATATATAACTAAGATTAAAAATTAAGTAAAATGGCAAAAGAAACCTTTAACCGTTCGAAACCACACTTAAATATTGGTACGATCGGACACGTGGATCACGGTAAAACAACTTTAACAGCAGCAATCACGAAAGTATTATCTGATGCTGGTTACTGTCAAGCAAAATCATTTGATCAAATTGATAATGCTCCAGAAGAAAAAGAAAGAGGTATTACAATTAATACTTCACACGTAGAGTATGAAACAGCTAACCGTCACTACGCTCACGTTGACTGTCCAGGTCACGCGGATTACGTTAAGAACATGGTTACTGGTGCTGCTCAAATGGACGGTGCTATCCTTGTAGTTGCTGCTACAGATGGTCCAATGCCACAAACACGTGAGCACATCCTTTTAGGACGTCAAGTAGGTATTCCAAGAATCGTTGTATTCATGAACAAAGTGGATATGGTTGATGATGCGGAATTATTGGAATTAGTAGAAATGGAAATTAGAGATTTATTATCTTTCTACGAGTATGATGGAGATAATGGTCCTGTTGTTCAAGGTTCTGCTTTGGGTGGATTGAACAATGATCCAAACTGGGTTCCTAAAATCATTGAATTGATGGAAGCTGTTGATGCTTGGATCGAAGAGCCAATCCGTGATACTGAAAAACCATTCTTGATGCCGGTTGAAGATGTATTTACAATTACAGGTCGTGGAACTGTTGCTACAGGTCGTATCGAAACTGGAGTTTGTAATACTGGAGATCCAGTTGAAATCATCGGTATGGGTGCTGAGAAATTAACATCTACAATTACTGGTATCGAAATGTTCCGTCAAATCCTTGATAGAGGTGAAGCTGGAGATAATGCAGGTATCTTGTTAAGAGGTGTTGCTAAAGAAGATATCAAAAGAGGTATGGTTATTGTAAAACCAGGTTCTGTAAAACCACACGCTCACTTCAAAGCTGAGGTGTATATCTTGAAAAAAGAAGAAGGTGGTCGTCACACACCATTCCACAATAACTACCGTCCACAATTCTATGTTCGTACAACAGACGTAACAGGTGTAATTACTTTACCTGCTGGTGTAGAAATGGTGATGCCTGGAGATAACTTAACTATTGAAGTTAATTTATTGAGCGAAATCGCTATGAATGTAGGTTTACGTTTCGCTATCCGTGAGGGTGGTAGAACTGTAGGTGCTGGTCAGGTAACTGAAATTCTATAATACTTTTAAAGTATAAAAATCAAAAGCCAGTAGTGGAAACATTACTGGCTTTTATTAACAAACGGGCGTAGTTCAAGGGTAGAATAGCGGTCTCCAAAACCGTTGATGGGGGTTCGAATCCCTCCGCCCGTGCAAAATATATATCATAATGACAAAAGTTGTTAATTACATATCGGAAGCATTTGAAGAGTTAAAATCAAATGTAACTTGGCCAGCTTGGTCTGAAGTACAACGTCTAACAATTGTTGTTGCTGTTTTTTCAGTAGTATTCGCCTTGGCAACTTGGGGAGTAGATGAGGTTTTTGCGAAAGCATTGGCTGGATTTTTTAACTGGTTAAAAGCGTAATTTTTTTGTGATGACAGATAATAATATTAAGAAATGGTATGTCGTTCGTGCAGTAAGCGGTCAAGAGAATAAGGTTAAAGCTTATATCGAGACTGAAATTGCTCGTTTGGGTATGGGAGATTATGTTTCTCAGGTACTAGTTCCAACAGAAAAAATTGTTACCGTTAAAGATGGTAAAAAAATAGCTAAGGATAAAGTGTATTTTCCTGGCTACGTTATGATTGAAGCTAACTTAGTTGGTGAGATTCCTCATATTATTAAGTCTATCACTAGTGTTATTGGATTTTTAGGTGAAACTAAAAACGGGGAACCAGTTCCTTTACGAGTAGCAGAAGTAAATAGAATGTTAGGTAAAGTAGATGAGTTGGCTGTTACTACAGATACTCAAGCAATACCATTCAACTTAGGAGAAACGGTTAAGGTTATTGATGGACCTTTCAATGGTTTCAACGGTACAGTTGAAAAAATAAATGAAGAAAAGCGTAAACTTGAAGTGATGGTGAAAATTTTCGGAAGAAAAACTCCATTAGAGTTGAGTTTTATGCAAGTTGAAAAAGTATAATTTTTGTTACATCTATAATAACCATTACTCTCGCTTCCATTGAGTGTGATGTTAAATTTTTTAAAAAATGGCTAAAGAAATTAGTAAGGTAGTTAAACTACAAGTTAAGGGAGGTGCTGCGAATCCGTCGCCACCGGTTGGACCTGCTTTAGGAGCTGCTGGGGTAAACATCATGGAGTTCTGTAAGCAATTTAATGCTAGAACTCAAGATAAACCTGGCAAAATTTGTCCAGTGCAAATCACTGTGTACAAAGACAAATCATTTGATTTTGTCGTTAAGACTCCTCCAGCAGCAGTTCAGTTATTGGAAGCTGTAAAGCTAAAATCTGGTTCTGGTGAGCCTAATCGTAAAAAAGTAGCTAGTGTTACTTGGGAACAAATTAGAGCTATTGCTGAAGACAAAATGCCTGACTTAAATGCATTCACAATTGAGTCTGCTATGAGTATGGTTGCTGGAACAGCTAGATCTATGGGTATAACTGTATCAGGAGACGCTCCTTTTTAATTAAGAGAAAGACATGGCAAAATTGACAAAAAAGCAAAAAGAGGCTGCTTCAAAAATTGAAAAGAACAAATTATATTCTTTAAAAGATGCTGCTGCATTGATTAAAGTTATTGCTTCTGCAAAATTTGATGAGTCTGTTGATATCGCAGTACGTTTAGGAGTTGATCCTAGAAAAGCGAATCAAATGGTTAGAGGTGTGGTAACATTACCTCATGGAACTGGAAAAGATGTAAGAGTTTTGGCTCTTGTAACTCCAGATAAAGAAGCTGAGGCTAAAGCGGCTGGTGCAGACCACGTTGGTTTAGATGATTACCTTCAAAAAATTAAAGACGGTTGGACTGATATTGATGTAATTATCACTATGCCTGCTGTTATGGGTAAATTAGGTCCATTAGGTCGTGTTTTAGGACCTAGAGGTTTAATGCCAAACCCAAAAACAGGTACGGTAACTATGGATGTTGCAAAAGCAGTACAAGAAGTTAAAGCTGGTAAAATCGATTTCAAAGTTGATAAAACTGGTATTGTACACGCAGGTATAGGTAAAGTATCTTTTGATGCTGATAAAATCTATGACAATGCACACGAAATTATTCAAACATTAATCAAACTTAAACCAACTGCTGCTAAAGGTACCTACATTAAAGGTATTCACCTTACAAGCACAATGAGTCCTGCAATTGCATTGGACCCTAAAGCAGTATAATTGGTAGTTAATAATTTTTAGTATGACTAGAGAAGAAAAATCAATCGCGATTGAAGAATTAACTGCACAGTTAGCTGGTACAAATATTATTTATGTATCTGATATTTCTGGACTAAATGCAGAAACTACTTCAGACTTGAGAAGAGCTTGCTTTAAAGCAGGTATTAAATTAGAGGTTGTAAAAAACACGTTGCTTACAAAAGCAATGGAAGCTTCTGATAATGATTATGGTGACTTGCCATCAGTTTTAACTGGTAACAGTGCTATTTTTATTTCAGATATAGCTAATGCACCTGGAAAAATCATTAAAGATTTCAGAAAAAAATCTGATAAGCCTGTATTAAAAGGAGCTTTCATTAATTCTGAAATTTACATTGGAGACGATCAATTAGATGCTTTGGCAACTATCAAATCGAAAGAAGAACTTATTGGCGAAATCATTGGATTACTTCAATCACCAGCACAACGAGTTATTTCTGCTCTTCAAAACCACTTCAAAGACGAAGAGGTTGCTTAATTAGACTTGGCTTTAATTAAGTGTAGAAAACGCGCACAATAATAAATTATATTTTACAAATCATTTTAAAACGATAGAAAAAATGGCAGATTTGAAACAATTCGCAGAACAATTAGTTAACCTAACAGTAAAAGAAGTTAACGAATTAGCAACAATATTAAAAGATGAGTATGGTATCGAGCCTGCTGCTGCAGCTGTAGTAGTTGCTGCTGGTGGTGCTGATGCTGGTGCAGCTGCTGAGCAATCAGAGTACACTGTAGTATTGAAAGATGCTGGTGCTTCTAAATTAGCAGTTGTTAAGTTGGTAAAAGAACTTACAGGTTTAGGTTTGAAAGAAGCTAAAGATGTAGTTGACGGTGCTCCAAGCAACGTTAAAGAAGGTGTATCTAAAGAAGAAGCTGAAGGGCTTAAAAAATCTTTAGAAGAAGCTGGAGCTGTTGTTGAGTTAAAATAACTTTTACATAGTTTTAGAACAAGGTTTAGGTCTTGAGTAGTAACTCAATGACCTAAACCATTTTTCGTATAATAAAATTATAGTTGATTTTATTATAAATTAGTTTAAAATACGAAAAAGTTTTTGATCAATACGAAGACAAAAAATATACTATTTGTAGTCTATTTTTAAAGATGTGTTGGTTACAAAAAGAAAGTATAGATTAAACAGTGTTTTACACAAAAAATTACTTTTTTTAAATCAAAATTTTGTCCATCGATGATAACGAATCAGACTGAAAGATTGAATTTTGCCTCAACAAAAAATATTCCTGCATATCCAGATTTTCTAGATGTTCAGGTTAAATCGTTTAAAGATTTCTTCCAATTGGAAACTAAATCTGACGAAAGAGGCGACGAAGGGTTGTACAACACCTTCATGGAAAACTTCCCAATCACAGATACAAGAAATAACTTTGTATTAGAATTTCTCGATTATTTTGTAGATCCACCACGTTATACAATTCAAGAATGTATAGAAAGAGGTCTTACGTATAGTGTGCCTTTAAAAGCGCGTTTAAAACTGTATTGTACAGATCCAGAACACGAAGACTTTGAAACTATTGTACAAGATGTATATCTTGGAACAATTCCTTACATGACTCCAAGTGGTACTTTTGTTATCAATGGTGCTGAACGTGTAGTTGTTTCTCAATTGCATAGATCACCTGGTGTTTTCTTTGGACAATCATTCCATGCTAATGGAACTAAATTATATTCTGCCAGAGTAATTCCTTTTAAAGGTTCTTGGATAGAATTTTCTACTGATATCAATAGCGTAATGTATGCTTATATCGATAGAAAGAAAAAATTACCAGTAACTACTTTATTTAGAGCTATTGGTTTTGAAAGAGATAAAGATATCCTTGAAATTTTTGACCTTGCTGAAGAAATTAAAGTTTCTAAAACAGGACTTAAAAAATATATCGGTAGAAAATTAGCGGCACGTGTGTTGAATACATGGCACGAAGATTTCGTTGACGAAGATACTGGCGAAGTTGTTTCTATCGAACGTAACGAGATTATCCTTGATAGAGATACTATTATCGACAAAGATAATGTAGAAGAAATCATTGATTCTAACGTTAAATCTATTTTGTTACACAAAGAAGATGCGAATCAAGGTGATTATGCTATCATTCACAATACGTTACAAAAAGACCCAACAAACTCTGAAAAAGAAGCTGTTGAGCATATCTACAGACAATTGCGTAACGCAGAACCGCCTGATGAAGAAACTGCTCGAGGCATTATCGATAAATTGTTCTTCTCTGACCAACGTTATAACTTAGGTGAAGTAGGTCGTTATAGAATGAACAAAAAACTTGGTTTGGATATCCCAATGGAAAAGCAAGTGCTTACCAAAGAAGATATCATTACCATTGTTAAATATTTGATTGAATTAATCAACTCTAAAGCAGAGATTGATGATATCGATCACTTATCAAACCGTCGTGTTAGAACAGTTGGTGAGCAATTATCAGCTCAGTTCGGAGTAGGTTTAGCTCGTATGGCTAGAACTATTCGTGAAAGAATGAACGTTCGTGATAACGAGGTGTTTACACCTATTGATTTGATTAATGCTAAAACATTATCATCTGTAATTAACTCTTTCTTTGGAACTAACCAGTTGTCTCAATTTATGGATCAAACGAATCCATTAGCTGAGATTACACACAAAAGAAGATTATCTGCACTTGGACCAGGTGGACTTTCGAGAGAAAGAGCTGGTTTCGAGGTTCGTGACGTTCACTATACGCACTACGGACGTTTATGTCCAATTGAAACTCCAGAGGGACCAAACATTGGTTTGATTTCATCTTTAGGTGTTTATGCAAAAGTGAATGGTATGGGATTCATTGAGACTCCTTACCGTAAAGTAACTAATGGTGTAGTAGATTTAGAATCTACTCCGGTTTACTTGAGCGCAGAAGAAGAAGAAGGTATGATGATTGCGCAAGCAAACATTCAAATGGATAATTCAGGAAAAATTACTGCTGATAACGTAATTGCACGTCAAGAAGGTGATTTCCCTGTAATTGAACCATCTAATGTTCATTATACTGACGTTGCTCCTAACCAAATTGCATCGATTTCGGCTTCATTGATTCCTTTCTTGGAACATGATGATGCGAACCGTGCGTTGATGGGATCTAACATGATGCGTCAAGCTGTACCATTGATTCGTCCAGAAGCTCCGATTGTTGGAACTGGTTTAGAGCGTCAAGTAGCTTCGGATTCTAGAGTATTAATTAATGCTGAAGGACACGGAACAGTTGAATACGTTGATGCTAACATCATTACAATTAAATACGATCGTTCTGAAGAAGAAAGAATGGTAAGTTTTGATACTGATGAGAAAACATACAATTTAATTAAATTTAGAAAAACCAACCAAGGAACTAGTATTAACTTGAAACCTATCGTAAGAAAAGGGGATAGAGTAGTTCCAGGTCAAGTTTTATCTGAAGGATATGCTACTCAAAATGGAGAGTTAGCTTTAGGTAGAAACCTGAAAGTAGCCTTCATGCCTTGGAAAGGGTACAACTTTGAGGATGCGATTGTAATTTCTGAGAAAGTAGTTCGCGACGATATCTTTACCTCTATTCACGTTGATGATTATTCATTAGAAGTGAGAGATACTAAATTAGGTAATGAAGAGTTAACGAATGATATTCCTAACGTTTCTGAAGAAGCTACTAAAGATTTGGATGAAAACGGTATGATTAGAATTGGAGCCGAGGTAAAACCGGGTGACATTCTTATCGGAAAAATTACGCCAAAAGGAGAATCAGATCCTACTCCAGAAGAGAAATTGCTTCGTGCTATCTTCGGGGATAAAGCAGGTGATGTAAAAGATGCTTCGTTAAAAGCGTCTCCTTCTTTACACGGTGTAGTTTTAGATAAAAAATTATTCGCAAGAGCGGTAAAAGATAAACGTAAGAGAACTCAAGATAAAGATGCTTTAACGGCTCTTGAATTAGAATTCGAAACTAAATTTGTTGAATTAAAAGACAAATTGGTAGAGAAATTATTCTTAATCGTAAACGGAAAAACATCTCAAGGTGTAATGAATGATTTGGGTGAAGAAGTTTTACCAAAAGGTAAAAAATACACTCAAAAAATGTTGTACGCTGTTGAAGATTTTGCTCACTTAAGTAAAGGTCAATGGGTTGCTGATGATGCAACTAATAAAATGGTTAATGATTTGATTCATAACTATAAAATTAAATTGAACGACTTACAAGGAGCTTTACGTAGAGAAAAATTCACTATTACTGTTGGAGATGAATTGCCAGCTGGAATCTTGAAATTAGCGAAAGTATATATCGCTAAAAAACGTAAGTTAAAAGTTGGAGATAAAATGGCGGGTCGTCACGGTAACAAAGGTATTGTTGCTCGTATTGTTCGTCATGAAGATATGCCTTTCTTGGAAGACGGAACACCAGTTGATATTGTATTGAATCCACTTGGGGTACCTTCTCGTATGAATATTGGTCAGATTTATGAAACCGTTTTAGGATGGGCAGGTATGAACTTGGGTAGAAAATTTGCTACTCCAATTTTTGATGGTGCTTCTTTAGACGAAATCAATGCCTTGACAGATGAAGCAGGTGTACCACGTTTTGGACATACGCATCTTTATGATGGAGGTACTGGAGAACGTTTCCACCAAGCTGCAACAGTGGGTGTTATCTACATGTTGAAATTAGGACACATGGTAGATGATAAAATGCACGCACGTTCTATCGGACCATACTCGTTGATTACACAACAACCATTGGGTGGTAAAGCTCAATTTGGAGGTCAACGTTTTGGAGAGATGGAGGTTTGGGCTCTTGAAGCTTATGGAGCATCAAGTACACTTAGAGAAATCTTGACTGTTAAATCTGATGATGTTATTGGTAGAGCTAAATCTTACGAAGCAATCGTTAAGGGAGAGTCTATGCCAGAACCAGGATTGCCAGAATCATTCAATGTATTAATGCATGAATTGAAAGGTCTTGGTTTAGATATCAGATTAGAAGAATAAAAAAGAATGCTGTATTCAGTTCCAAAAAATTGGAACTGAATACTTATTTATAATAAGTTTTTAAGGATTTATACCCGTAAACCGTTCCGATTTTTTATTGAAGCCTTTAGGTTTTTATAACTAGCACTTCAAATAGAGTTTGAAGTTTAGAGAAGTAATTCGAGGTATTAGCTGAATGGTTTATTTTTTATGGAGTAATTCAATTGCAAAATAAAAGTAAATCATAAATCTAAAATCAATTTTTTAATTGCAAATAAATCAATAGTAAAAACTATGATGAATAATAGAAACAATAAAGATAAAAACCAAGTTAAAAGGTTTGACAAGATTTCGATAGGACTTGCTTCTCCTGAATCTATCTTAAAAGAATCAAGAGGTGAAGTATTAAAGCCTGAAACAATCAACTACAGAACGCACAAACCTGAGCGTGATGGTCTTTTCTGCGAAAGAATTTTTGGTCCTGTTAAGGATTTTGAATGTGCTTGTGGAAAATACAAAAGAATTCGTTACAAAGGAATTATTTGTGACCGTTGTGGTGTAGAAGTTACCGAGAAAAAAGTACGTAGAGATAGAGTAGGACACATCAACCTTGTTGTGCCAATTGCTCATATTTGGTATTTCCGTTCTCTTCCAAACAAAATTGGATACATCCTTGGATTGCCATCTAAAAAATTAGATATGATCATTTACTACGAAAGATACGTAGTAATCCAAGCAGGTATTGCTCAAAATGCAGATGGAGAACCATTACAAAGATTAGATTTCTTGACAGAAGAAGAGTATTTGAATATTTTAGATACACTTCCAGCTGACAATCAATATTTAGACGATTTTGATCCAAATAAATTTGTTGCCAAAATGGGAGCAGAGTGTATTATGGATTTATTAGCACGTATCGACTTAGATGAGTTATCATACAGTTTACGCCACAGTGCTAACAATGAAACGTCTAAACAACGTAAAACAGAAGCATTAAAAAGATTACAAGTAGTAGAGTCTTTCCGTGAGTCTAACTTGAACCGTGAGAACCGTCCTGAGTGGATGATTATGAAAGTAGTTCCTGTTATTCCACCAGAATTACGTCCGCTTGTGCCACTAGATGGAGGTCGTTTTGCTACTTCTGATTTGAATGATTTATACCGTCGTGTAATTATACGTAACAACCGTTTGAAAAGATTGATGGAGATTAAAGCTCCTGAAGTAATCTTGAGAAACGAAAAACGTATGTTGCAAGAATCTGTAGATTCACTTTTCGATAATACTCGTAAAGCGTCTGCAGTAAAAACAGAATCAAACAGACCATTAAAATCATTATCGGATTCATTGAAAGGTAAGCAAGGACGTTTCCGTCAAAACTTACTTGGAAAACGTGTGGATTATTCTGCTCGTTCGGTAATTGTTGTTGGACCTGAGTTGAAATTATTTGAATGTGGTATCCCAAAAGATATGGCATCTGAATTATACAAACCTTTTGTAATCCGTAAATTGATTGAAAGAGGTATTGTAAAAACAGTTAAATCAGCTAAAAAAATAATTGACAAAAAAGAGCCTGTAGTTTGGGACATCCTTGAAAATGTAATTAAAGGACACCCAGTATTACTGAATCGTGCTCCTACTTTGCACCGTTTAGGTATCCAAGCGTTCCAGCCAAAATTAATTGAAGGGAAAGCAATTCAATTGCACCCTTTAGTGTGTACGGCATTCAACGCGGATTTTGATGGTGACCAGATGGCGGTTCACTTGCCATTAGGACCAGAGGCAATTTTAGAAGCACAATTATTAATGTTAGCTTCTCACAATATTTTGAACCCTGCCAACGGAGCGCCTATCACGGTACCGTCTCAGGACATGGTTTTGGGTCTATATTATATGACCAAAGAACGTTTATCAACTCCTGAGCATAAAATTTTAGGTCAAGATTTGACTTTCTATTCTGCTGAAGAGGTAAACATTGCATTAAACGAAGGACAATTAGAATTAAATGCTCGTGTGAAAATTAGAGCAAAAGATTTTAACGAAAACGGAGAGTTGGTTTACAAAATAATCCAAACTACTGCAGGTCGTGTATTGTTTAATGAAGTAGTTCCTGAAGCTGCTGGATACATCAATGATGTATTAACTAAGAAAAACTTAAGAGATATTATTGGTCACATTTTAAGTGTAACTGATGTACCTACTACAGCTGCTTTCTTAGATAATATGAAAGATATGGGGTACAAATTTGCCTTTAAAGGTGGTTTGTCATTCTCATTAGGAGATATTAGAATTCCGGATGAAAAACCAAAATTAATTGCCGATGCGAGAGCACAAGTAGAAGGTATTTCTGCTAACTATAACATGGGTCTTATTACCAATAACGAACGTTACAACCAAGTTATTGATGTTTGGACTTCAACCAATGCTCAATTGACAGAAACAGCAATGAAAAACATTAGAGAAGACCAACAAGGTTTCAACTCTGTGTATATGATGCTTGACTCTGGAGCAAGGGGATCTAAAGAACAAATTCGTCAGTTAACTGGTATGCGTGGTTTGATGGCTAAGCCTAAAAAATCGACTGCTGGTGGTGGTGAAATTATTGAAAATCCGATTTTGTCTAACTTTAAAGAAGGTCTTTCTATCCTTGAGTACTTTATTTCTACTCACGGTGCTCGTAAAGGTCTTGCGGATACGGCTCTTAAAACTGCCGATGCAGGTTACTTAACTAGAAGATTACATGACGTTTCTCAAGACGTTATTGTAAATATCGATGATTGTGGTACATTAAGAGGTGTTGAAGTTTCTGCTTTGAAGAAAAACGAAGAAATCGTAGAATCTTTAGGAGAAAGAATCCTCGGTCGTGTAGCATTGCAAGATGTTATCAATCCTTTGAATAACGAAGTTTTAGTGGCATCTGGACAACAAATTACGGAAGCAATTGTGAAAGCTATCGATGCTTCGCCAATTGAAAAAGTAGAAGTTCGTTCTCCATTAACTTGTGAAGCGTTAAAAGGAATTTGTGCTAAATGTTACGGTAGAAACTTAGCTACTGGAAAAATGACTCAAAGAGGAGAGGCAGTTGGTGTTATCGCTGCTCAATCTATTGGAGAGCCTGGTACACAGTTGACACTTCGTACGTTCCACGTTGGAGGGGTTGCAGGAGGTATTTCTGAAGAATCAAGCATTGTTGCGCGTTTCCCAGGAAAATTAGAAATCGAAGATTTAAAAACAGTTAAAGGAGAAGATAGCGAAGGAAACGCTGTGGATATCGTTGTTTCTCGTTCTACTGAATTGAAATTAATCGATGAAAAAACAGGTATTTTATTAAGTACAAATAACATCCCTTACGGTTCTAGTATTTTTGTAAAAGACGGCCAGTCTGTTGGAAAAGGAGAAGTAATCTGTAAATGGGATCCATATAATGGAGTTATTGTTTCTGAATTTACTGGTAAAATTGCTTACGAAGATTTAGAGCAAGGACAATCGTTCATGGTTGAAATTGATGAGCAAACTGGTTTCCAAGAAAAAGTAATTTCTGAAGCAAGAAACAAAAAATTAATTCCAACTTTATTGGTTTACGGTAAAGACAATGAATTAATCCGTTCGTATAACTTACCAGTAGGAGCCCACTTGATGGTTGACAATGGTGAGAAAATTAAAGCAGGTAAAGTATTGGTAAAAATCCCTCGTCGTTCTTCTAAATCAGGAGATATTACAGGAGGTTTACCAAGAATTACAGAGTTGTTAGAAGCTCGTAATCCTTCAAACCCAGCAGTAGTTTCAGAAATCGACGGTGTAGTTTCTTTCGGAAAAATCAAACGTGGTAATCGTGAAATCATCATCGAATCTAAATTCGGTGAAGTGAAGAAATACTTAGTAAAATTATCAAGTCAAATCTTAGTTCAAGAAAATGACTTTGTAAGAGCGGGTGTTCCTTTGTCAGATGGTGCAATTACTCCAGACGATATCCTAAGAATTCAAGGTCCAGCTGCTGTTCAACAGTACTTGGTGAATGAAATTCAAGAGGTATATCGTTTACAAGGTGTAAAAATCAATGACAAACACTTCGAGGTAGTGATTCGTCAAATGATGCGTAAAGTAAGAGTTCAAGATCCAGGAGATACTTTATTCTTAGAAGATCAATTGATTCATACCAAAGATTTCATCTTAGAAAATGACAAGTTATACGGAATGAAAGTGGTTGAAGATGCAGGAGATTCTGATGTCTTGAAACCAGGTCAAATCATTACGCCTCGTCAATTACGTGATGAAAATTCATTGTTGAAACGTACGGATAAAAACTTAGTTGTAGCTCGTGATGTAATCACAGCAACTGCTACTCCAGTACTTCAAGGTATTACTAGAGCATCTCTTCAAACGAAATCATTCATTTCAGCAGCCTCTTTCCAAGAGACTACTAAAGTATTAAACGAAGCTGCTGTAGCAGGTAAAGTAGACTACTTAGAAGGCTTGAAAGAAAATGTTATTGTAGGTCACAGAATTCCTGCTGGTACAGGTATGAGAGAATACGATCACACGATTGTAGGATCTAAAGAAGACTACAACGAAATGATGGCTAACAAAGAAGAATATATTTATTAATTCAAATATAAAAAATCAAAGTCTGTAGCAATACAGACTTTGATTTTTTTACTCTTTTTATTATGATAGAGCAACAAGACCAAATTAATATTGAGTTGGATGAGCAAACAGCCGAAGGGATTTATTCTAATTTGGCCATTATCAATCATTCTTCTTCTGAGTTTGTTTTAGATTTTGTAAGCATTATGCCGGGCATTCCTAAAGCAAAAGTAAAATCAAGAATTGTTTTGACGCCTCAACATGCAAAGAGATTGTTGAAAGCCATTGGAGAAAATATTCATCGTTTTGAAGTAGCTCATGGCGAAATAAAAGACACTGAACAAGCTCCAATTCCATTGAATTTTGGTCCTGCGGGACAAGCTTAATACCAAAGAGGCTCCAGAAATGGAGCCTCTTTTTTTTAATGTAGTTTGTGGACTACTTCGTTTTTGATTTCCTCTAAAACGAAGGTGCTTTGTACATTGGAAATTCCTTCAATGACTGACAATTTTTCTACTGCAAATTGTTGGTATTCATTCATATCTTTTACGGCAATTTTCAACAAAAAATCATAGTTTCCAGAAACATGGTAACACCCCATAACATCATGTAATTTTGCAATTTGCTTTTTGAAATTGTCAATTACTTCCTTGGAATGAATCGATAAGGTGACTTGGCAAAAAACCTGAATTGATTTTCCAATTTTTACTTCGTCCAAAAGAGCAACATATTTTTTGATGTACCCCAATTGTTCTAGTTTCTTAATTCTAGCAAAGGTAGGCGAGACCGACAAGCCCGATTTTTCAGCAATCATTTTGATGTTGGCTTTGGCATCGTTTTGCAAAACCATCAGAATTCGTTTGTCAATGGCATCCATTTTAAAATATTTTTATTGTTTTGATAATTTGTAATTCATGTTTCAGTATAATAGTTCTGCTAATATATCTATTTTTAGAATTATAATATTGATTATTTTTATTATTTAGAAAATTTTGAAAATAAATCTACATTTACAAAAAAACAATGGAATTACATTCAGCCTTTCTTACCGATACAGACAAACAACGAATACTAGATTTAGAACAATTAATCGACCTTTCTAACGAGAATTCTATTGGGTATCCAGTATCAAAAGATTTTGATTTTTCGGAGATCATGCCATTTTTGAAATACCCAATTAATAATGTGGGTGACCCCTTTGAAAATTCCATTAATAAAGTAAAAACCCACGAACTCGAGAGAGAAGTAGTTGGATTCTTTGCCAAGTTGTTTAGAGCCGATCCAAACGATTATTGGGGCTACGTTACCAATGGAGGTTCTGAAAGTAATTTGTACGGCTTGTATTTGGCTAGAGAGCTGTATCCTAAAGGAATGGTGTATTATTCAGAATCGACGCATTACAGTATTCGTAAGAACATTCATTTGTTAAACATTCCGAGTATTGTGATTCGTTCTCAAGAAAATGGAGAAATTGATTATACTGATTTAGAAAACACTTTGCGAATCAATCGGGATAAACCCGCCATTGTGTTGGCGAATTATGGTACTACGATGAAAGAAGCCAAGGACGATGTGGCTAAAATCAAATCCATTCTAAAAAGTTTAGCCATTCAAGATAGTTATATTCATTGCGATGCCGCCCTAGCAGGAAGTTACGGGGCCTTTGTAGAACCTAGAGTACCTTTTGATTTTAAAGACGGTGCCGATAGTGTGGCTATTAGTGGTCACAAGTTTATTGGTTCGCCAATCCCTTCGGGGGTTATTATTACCAAAAAATCGAATCGCGATAGAATTGCCAAAGGAGTTTCGTATATCGGTTCGTTTGATACTACGATTACCGGTTCAAGAAACGGTCACAGTCCCTTGTTTTTGTGGTATGCTTTGAAAAGAATGGGAGTGGAAGGATTGAGACAACGATTCCAAAACAGTCTTGAAGTGGCTGCTTATTGCGAAAAGCGATTGAATGCAATTGGGATTCCTGCTTGGAGAAATCCCAATGCGATTACTATAGTATTTCCAAAAGTACACGATTCCATAATTTCCAAATGGCAATTGGCTACACAAGAGACAATTTCTCATATTATTTGTATGCCCAATGTAACCAAAGAGCAAATTGATAATCTGATTCTAGACCTTCAAAACTGCGAAGAAGTCGTTGAAAACGAATACGAATTCAGTTTCTAATTATTCAAACTCCGAAGTGAAAAACAATTTCACATTTGGGTATTTGCTTTGCGTCATTTGAATCGTAAAATCCGAATCGGCTAAGAAAACCAATTGTCCGTATTTGTCGTGTGCCAAAAACTTTTGTTTGATGCGTTTGAATTCTTTGAATTCTTCACTTTTAGCATCATCGGGTTTTACCCAACACGCCTTATGGACAGGGAAGTTTTCATAGGTACATTTAGCACCATATTCGTGTTCTAAACGGTATTGAATTACCTCGTATTGAAGCGCTCCAACAGTTCCAATAATTTTACGGTTGTTCATTTCTAGGGTAAACAACTGCGCTACCCCTTCGTCCATCAATTGATCTACTCCTTTGTCTAGTTGTTTTGCTTTTAATGGGTCGGCATTATTGATATAACGGAAATGCTCTGGTGAGAAACTCGGAATTCCTTTAAAGCTCATTACTTCGCCTTCGGTCAAGGTATCGCCAATTTTGAAGTTCCCCGTATCGTGCAATCCTACAATATCACCGGGATGCGAAATATCTACAATTTCTTTCTTTTCAGCAAAAAAGGCATTTGGACTTGAGAATTTTAAATTCTTTTTTTGACGCACGTGGAAATACGGTTTGTTGCGCTCAAAAGTTCCCGAAACAATTTTGATAAAAGCCAAACGGTCGCGGTGTTTTGGGTCCATATTCGCGTGAATCTTGAACACAAAGCCCGACATTTTTTCTTCTTTTGGATCCACCAAACGCGTTTCTGAATCTTTAGGTCGAGGCGAAGGCGCAATGGCTACAA
>JACCDW012096116.1_pt1 | contig 32646 bp, 24 predicted proteins | sample 7449781 | NCBI WGS metagenome assembly JACCDW01 (sample SAMN15323449, study PRJNA562643) | freshwater metagenome | isolation source: river surface water | place: USA:Blue River Watershed | collected 2017-08-18
AAAGTGACAAAGCGGGCATTGAAGCCCATGATGAATTGCTATTCATCATAACTCATCAAGCTTTTGAATTATGGTTCAAACAAATCATGTTTGAATTGGATTCGGTTATCTCGATTCTATCTAAGGAATCTGTGCAAGAACATGAAATATCACTTTGTGTACACAGACTGAATAGAATGGAATCAATTCTTCGAATGAGTATGGAGCAATTCACAATCCTGGAAACGATGTCAGCATTGGATTTCATGGACTTCAGAGATTTATTGCATCCTGCAAGTGGTTTTCAGTCGGTTCAATTCAGAGTATTAGAAATGCGACTTGGATTGCCTCAGGAAAAAAGGATGAATCGTGCTTTTTTGACAGCCATGAAAGACTTTGACAAAAAACTTGTTCATCAAGCTGAGGGAAAGACTACTCTTTTTGAAGCTGTACAATCCTGGCTAGAACATACTCCATTTTTGGAAACAGAAGATTATCTTTTTTGGCAAGAATATAAATCAGCTGTATCAGCTTCCTTTGCGAAAGATAGAGCTGATATTGCCAATCATGAAATTCTCACAGATGAAGAACGCATTATACGAGTGCAGTCTATCGATCAATCCGAGAATAGCTTTAATTCCCTTTTTGATGAAAAGACATATAAAGAACTTATCGAGAAAGGCGAGCGAAGATTGTCTCATAAAGCAACATTAGCTGCACTTTTCATACAACTGTATAGAGATTATCCTCTTCTCAATCATCCAAATGCATTGCTACAGGCAATTTGTTCATTCGATGAAACATTATCTGTTTGGAGATATAGACATGCATCCATGACAATGAGAATGATAGGTTCAAGAATTGGTACAGGTGGGTCGAGTGGTTTTCATTATCTAGCTCATACTGCTTTAAAACAAAGAGTTTTTGGTGATATCACTTCACTTTCAGGTATGTTAGTTCCGAGAAGAATAACTCCTTCTTTACCGAATTCAATTGCTCAAAGATTACGATTTTCTTTTGAGAATGAATGATAGCTAGATGATTTCTATGGGAAAGTCTGTCATACAAAATATAATGTATTCAGTACTAGATGCCATTGCGCCTTTGCATTGTGAAATATGCAGTTCGTGCATCAAAGATGACACCCATGTACATAGAGTGTGTAATTCATGTTTATTTATGTTTGAAGATGCCCCAAAAGATGAAGTATTGCTGAATCAATTGTATAAACAGAAGAATAAAGAATCATTTATTCTATACATTGAAAGTTATTTCGCTTTTCACAATGAGGCTCTGATTCAAAAAGCTATTCATGCCATCAAATATGGATATGCTAAACAAATGGCATTTGATCTGGGTTATTATGTGGCAAGAATCAAGAATCATATTGAAGTTGATTATTATGTTCCTGTACCATTGCATCCAGCAAGATGCAGAGAAAGAGGATATAATCAATCACAGTCAATTGCACAGGGTATTTCCTTCGAAACAAGAATACCTGTCATCAATGCATTGAAAAGAATGCAGTATTCAATTACGCAGACTAAACTCTCCTCTTATGATCGCATGAATAATGTTCAAGGAATATTTACAATTCCGAATCCAGAACGGATCAGAGATAAACGATTGATGCTAGTAGATGATGTGATTACCACAGGTTCTACACTTGAAGAATGCGCTCAAGTATTACTTGAAGCTGGCGCATGTTCAGTGTCTGCACTCACAATTGCAGCAGCGACTCCAACAAAAGGAATACAATGAAAAGTATAATTCACCTTTTTGTGTTTTGCTTGATATTCATCATGATATCTTGTGATGAATCAGTGCTTACACCAAATGGAAATCTTCCTCCAGATACAAAGATTTTTCTAGATTCAATTATGAATCAACAGAATAGCAGAGTACATGTTAGTTGGTCAGGAGATGACCCAGATGGTTTGGTGATTGGATATGCAATTTCTTGGAATGAAAAAGATTGGTTTTTTACTAGAAAGAATGATTCCACCTTTGCTTTACAAGTTGAATCGTCGGATACGAATTTCATTTTTTCAGTTGCATCCATTGATAATTCACTTGATCAATATCCAAGTGAGGGTGAGAAACTTACATTTACTGACAAGAATGGAAATAATACATATGATATTGGTGAAATATTTCCTCTATTAAATGGAGCAATTGATCCAATTCCACATAGACTTCAATTCCCTATCAAAAATTCTCCCCCCATCATTGCTTGGGGTAATGACACTTCGGCGAAATCAGCTATTGCTGTTGCATTACCAGATACTACCTTTGCTTTTAGCACATTCAGGTTTTTTGTTACAGATCCCGATGGAGATGCTACCATAGAATCAATAGAGTGGTCATTGAATGATTCTTCAGCTACTGCCAAGTGGACTCAAATTCCAAAAAATACGAGAATCTTTAGCCTGAATGCAAGAGATGGTTTACGTTTAAATTCAACTAATGTACTCTATCTGAGAGCTAGAGATATAGGAAAGCTTCGAAGCAAGATGTTAACATATCCTACTCCTGGAAAAACTTGGTATGTACAAGGCTCTAAAGGACCAATTCTCCTTATTAAGGATAGTGGGAATCGTGATGCAGACAATTTCTATCTCAAAGCACTGAATACTATGAATTCTGGTAGTTTTTCAGGAAGATTTGATGTATTGGACATAAATTCCTCAAGAACAACTGATGCACCTGCCAAGACGATTCCACCATTTATCAATCCAATGTTCATTGAGTCTTTGAAATTATATTCAGCGGTTATTTGGTATACTGATAAAAATCCCAGCATGAACCTTGCTCAACAATCACTTGGAGAGTATATGCGAGCTGGAGGTAAAGTATTATTCATTGCTGATTTACCGGCCCCAATAAGCGAGGACATGCGAACTGAAATACGAGATTTTTCTCCAATTGATTCTATAGGCAAACAAGAGGTATCAAGTGATCCATTAGCAATAAGAAATGGTACTGAATTTCTTGGAATTACTCATGGTTCTATAACATATCCAAACTTAACGAAAGAAAGAGGTTCTGTTTTCGTTTATCCACTATACCCAAAAGCGAATGCAAAAGCAGTATATCGACTTCCTGAAAATCCCAAATGGACAGGATCTCCAATTCTAGGTGCAATTGATGATGAATCAGATATGGTATTCCTTCACCTTCCAATTCATTTACTAAATATAAATGATCAAGCGATACAGTTGATAGAGATGATTCTCCGCAATGAGTTTTCCATACAATGAAAAACAATACTACATATCTCCTCGCAATCGAAACAGTTGGAAAAGTATGTGGTATTACAATTCTTGATGCTCAGAATGGTAGCCCTCAACTTGAATATGTAATTCATATTCCCAATATGCATGATGCTATGCTTGCTGAATTAGTACGGAGAGGGATGAATGATTTACAAATTCAGCCCGAGCAAATTCATGCCATAGCTGTTTCGGAAGGACCTGGGAGTTTCACAGGAATTCGAATTGGAATGTCATTTGCCAAAGGATGGTGTGCTGATGGTGCAACTGCATTAATATCTGTACCCACTTTTCATGCACTATTCAATGCTGCCAAAGAAATTGTGCTCGATACATCATATTCAACAATATGCATCATCATGAAATCTCATGCTGATACTTACTTCAAACAAGCATTTGATATTGCTACAGGAAAAGAACAAACATCGATTTCAATAATATCATATGATGAAGCACTCAATAGTCTAGATGAATCCCATATATTAATCGGTGATATTCAAATATTTGATAAGAATGTGAATCGACTTGAACAATTCTCTGGATCACATCCATCATTTATTGCAAAATATGGACTTAAAATGTTACATGAACATAAGTTTACCATACCTCATGAAGCAGATCCTGAATATCATGCAGAATTTATTCCTACCTTCAAGATGAATAAGTCATGAATATCCAATGGAAATGTATTCCTTTCAGAGAATTGACTTCCAATGAAGTATATGATATTCTTGGTTTGAGACAAGATGTATTTATCATTGAGCAAGCTTGCATTTATGAAGATATTGATGGTATAGACCTAACTTCACATCATGTCCTTGCAACCGTGAATGATAAGTTAGTAGCATATTCTAGAATTATTCCTGGAGCAGATTCAGACTTTGTGAAATTGGGTAGAATAATTGTACATCATGATTTTAGAGGTATGGAACTTGGAAAACAGTTAGTTGAATATTCTATTACTGAAGCAATTCGATTGTATTTAACACAACACATACATATTTCTGCTCAGTCATATTTACAACAGTTTTATGAGTCATTTGGATTTCATTCAATCAGTGAATCATATGATTTAGATGGCATCACTCATATTGACATGGCATTGGATATAGAAAAATGAAAATACTCTCAACATTATTATCTGCATTAAATGGTTTTACAGTTATTGGTCAAACAGAAAAACCAGTTAGTTCTATAGAATATGATAGCAGGAGCTGTCAAGAATTTTCATTATTTGTCGCAATATCCGGAAGCACAGTACCACCAATCGATGGAAATCAATTCATTCAAGATGCTATAGCTAGAGGTGCAAAAACAATCATTACAGATAGTCCTGATTGCATCGTACCAAATGATGTTACTATTATTGGTGTGCCAGATACTCGAATTGCATTATCAAGAGTATCGAATGCATTCTATGATTTTCCTTCAAAGCATTTACGCATTTATGGCGTGACTGGAACCAATGGAAAGACATCAACGACATTCCTCCTAAAGTCTATTTTTGAAGAAGCAGGTGAATCAACCGGACTCATAGGAACAACTGGAAATTATATTGGTGATGAAAGAATCGCATCAACACATACAACTCCTGAGTCTCCTCATCTTTGTCAGTTACTTTCCATGATGGTCCGCAGGGGAATCAAAACTGTCTTTATGGAAGTTAGCTCTCATGCATTAGCATTGCATCGTGTGGAGGGCATTCGTTTCGCTGGCGCTATCTTTACCAATCTAACACATGATCACTTGGATTTTCACGGATCGATGGAACGATATGCTCAAGCAAAAAAACATCTCTTTGATATTTTGCCAAAAGAATCAATAGCAATTGCAATGGGAGATTCTCCATATTCCTATTTGATGCTTAGTGATTGTAAAGCACAGGAGCAATATCGTGTCGGGAGATCCAATGCCTTTGATGTCTCAATTGATTTAGAGAATCATTCTCTTTCAGGTTGTTCATATAGACTTTCCTTTGGAGGATCAGTACCAGAGTTTTATGTATCGAACATTGATATCGTTTCTCCCCTCATAGGTAAATTTAATGTTGATAATACTGCCCTAGCAGCTTCATTTGCTCATCTGCTTGGCATTGAAACAAAAACAATTCAACATGCATTGCATAGCGCAGAAGGTGCTCCAGGGAGAATGCAAAAATTACGACTGCCGAATGGTGCATTGGTACTTGTAGATTATGCACATACTCCAGATGCAATAGAGAAATCGCTCACCACTTGTACATCTTTGATAAATACAACCGGAAAAGGCAGGCTTACAGTAGTTTTTGGTTGCGGTGGTGACAGAGACAATTCAAAAAGAGCAGTGATGGGAAAGATTGCTTCAGAAATTGCAAATCGTATTATCATCACAGATGATAATCCTCGACATGAGTCATCCGATCAAATTATCAATGATATACAGAGTGGTATTGAGGAGTCTAATCTCCATAAAGTCATTTCAATAGCAGATAGATATAAAGCAATCAGTCATGCTTTAGAACATTCCGAAGACAGAGAAATCATTTTGATTGCCGGAAAAGGGCATGAAGAATATCAAATTATTGGCAATGAAATTGTACCTTTTAGTGATATGAATACAGTTAAGTCACTCATATCTACAATTTTTCTTTCACAGACTGATAGTGAAGATCATGAGTAGTATTTTCTTTTTCATGACAATTCTTTTATTAGCTGGATCTTTATTAGGATTCAATCATCAACATTCATATGCGAATTGCATTGATGATGATTCAGTAATGCAGGAGACCATGATTGACAGCTCTGATTCAATCATTCAAGGAAAGGCATCTTTTTATGGTTCTGAGTTCAATGGACGCAAAACAGCAAATGGTGAGATTTATGATGAAACTGCATTAACGGCAGCGCATCGAACTTTGCCATTCGGTACGGTCCTTCGTGTGACTAATCTTCGGAATGGACTATCTGTGATTGTACGAATAAATGATCGAGGTCCTTTTCATCCAGACAGAGTGTTAGATCTCTCAAAAACTGCAGCTGAAGAAATTAATCTCATTATGTATGGCGTTACAGATATCGAAGCAGAAATTCTTGATCAATAATCAATTTCAATTATGAATAAATCACTACTGATTGTATTTCTTTTCGCTTTTTTTCATACTGCGAATTCTCAATATACACCGACCATTCTCATACCTGGTCATCAGGAAGAAAAACATGAACTTTGTTCACATGCATATGGAATTCATCAAAAGATGAGTGAAAAACCATTGGAATCTGTCAGTGAAATTGATGTATTGACTTATGATGTATTCATGGATTGGAGATTGCCATTTGCCACTCCTGATTCAGTACTTCCTACATATACATATTCAGGGAAAAATGAATTGACATTTATTCCTCAATCAGGACTAACAACAATAAATCTCAATGCTGCATCCATGACCATTGACTCAGCATCTTTGGATGGAATAATGCTCCCTTCCATTTCAATCATACAACCAATAAATGGTACTTGGAGCATAAATGTCCCAAATGAGTTAATCATCGACACACATTCATTGCAAATATGGTACACCTATAAAGGTGATGCTAAAAAAGGGTTCTACTATTATCCTAAAGGAATGTTTGTCCGAAAATTTCAAGGACTCGATTCTAATTTTGTGGAAGAAGATCTTGCTTATGTGATGAATCAGCCTGAAGATGCTCGTTATTGGATGCCTTGTAATGATAGACCAGATGATAAAGCAAGAGCAAGAATCACCATACGTGTTCCTTATGATTCCACACTCAGTGATACTAATAATATCCGCGTTACTTCCAATGGAGATTTAACGAATCTTACAATTGGCAAAATCAATGGCATTTCATCTTTTAGAGATTATACCTTTTATGATACAACGCTCATTCCAACATATCTAATGGTCGTAAATGCATCAAGATTTGTAGATTTTACCCTGTGGGCAAAAATTCCAAATTCGAATGATTCCATTCCGATTTACAATTATGTTTGGAAGAAAGATTTTGATGGAACCAAAACAGATGGTAGTGAATACAATGCAAAGTATGCTTTGAGTTTTACGCCTAGCATGATTACCGGTTATATACCTTTGTTTGGCAAATATCCATTCAAAACTTATGGACATACATCGGCTCAACCATTTTGGGCGGGTGGAATGGAACATCAGCGCATGAGCACAATCAATCGGACATGGCTTCGTGGTTGGTCAAGCAATGGATTGGCTCATGAAGTGATGCATCAATGGTTTGGAGATTTGGTCACATGTAAAACTTGGGGAGAGATCTGGCTCAATGAAGGCGCTGGAACTTGGGGTGAAGCTTTATGGTATGAAACATGGGGAGGATATCCTGAATATATTTCCATGATGCGTTCAAAAAGAAATGATTATTTCCGTATTAATGCTAATACCTTGCAACCACCCATCTATGGCATCCCCATAGACAATTTATTTAACTATGCGACTACCTATGCAAAAGCTAGCTGGGTATATCATATGCTTCGAACAATGTTGGGGGACGATATATTCTATCCCGTCTTACGCACTTATCTGAATCGATTTGCTTATGGAAATGCAAGCACAGAAGATTTGAAAACAGTGTTTAAACAAGAAGCCCCAAATCCTTCAATTGACTATGATGTGTTTTTCGATCAATGGCTCATGAAGAGAGGTCATCCAGTTGTAAAGTTTTCAACATTAAGAGAACATATCAATGCACAAAATGAGACATATATTCATTTTGTAGTTAATCAAGTTCAAACGGGTAATGCTATTCCGAAAACCTTTCAATTCCCACTTTCGATTCGTTTCATAGGTAAAACAGATACGGTAATGTATCGTGGAATTGTCAAAAGTTCTAGTCATGAAGGATTCATCAAACTTCAATCACCATTAGTTAAAGCAATCATTGATCCTAATTCTGATGTCTTACTTGAGGCAGATACAGTTTCGGGATCATATCTTTCTATTGAAGAATCTGAATCAATTATAAAAGCAAATATTCGCGGTTTCGGAGAAGATCAGTATCTATCAATCATTAGTGGCATTGAAGAACAAGTATCCATCATGATTCATGATATCAGAGGTTCTCTAGTGCATTCAGAGAGCATTTCAATTACTTCAAATCAATTGATTGAAAAGAAGCTTCCACACTTCAGTTCAGGAATGTATATTGTATCCATTCGATCAACGAAAGGGGTGATCGGTCTTCGCTATCAGCAATAAATATTGAGTTCAATTTGTCCAAAGCACCTTTTCATATTGCAAATAATTCAATTCCTGAATATAGGTTTCATGGTATACCTGCCTCAAGAGGCATTGTAAAAGGCAAAGCAATTGTCATTCACAATGATCTAATCGGTGAGTATCAAGAACATATCTCCATTAATCAGATACCTGATGAACTCGAGCGATTTTCTCAAGCTGTGATCAAAAGCGAGCAGCAGTTTGATCATATCATCTCAATAAGTCGAGAACAATTCCCTGCAATGTCACATATCCTTGAGACCTATTCGATGATTCTCATGGATTCGGATATGCATGAATCTATTCGGAAGAAAATTCGGGAAGGTTATTCAGCTGAGAATGCAATCTTCCATAATTTCAATGCACAAAAACAATTTTTCTTGCTAGCAAAAGATCCAATACTAAGCGAAAGAGCAGTGGACTTTGATCATGTAAGTTCACAATTGCTTTCTGCATTGAGAAATAAAACAATTAGTCATCAAGTGTGTGAGGATAGCATTGTAATCGCTACATCTATTACGCCTACTGATATCATGACATTTAAGCAGCAAGAATGCAAAGGATTTGCGACTGAGATTGGTGGTATCGCATCACATGCATCAATACTTGCTCGTTCTCTTTCAATGACATCCGTGATTGGCATCAATGATATCGTACATAAAGTTAGAAATGGTGATACAGTCATATTAGATGGTAATAATGGTATTCTCATTGTACATCCCACTGAAGAAACAGCCAGTCAATATCATCAAAGAAATGTAGAAGAAATTCAATACCGTGCCTCATTAGGAGATCTAGCGAATATTGAGTCAAAGACCCACAAAGGCACATATATTACTATCTCAGCAAATATTGATTCATTGACTGATATTGATGAAGCTATATCTAATGGTGCAGAAGGAATTGGACTTCTCAGATCAGAATTTCAAATAGCACGCTATGGTAGAATTCCAGATGAAGAGGCACAATTTGAATGGTATTCAACATGTGCTGAGAAGGTATTTCCCCATACTATCACTATTCGTGCCTTCGATATTGGTTCAGATAAATTTGCGGAAGGATTACCAAAAGAAGAAAATCCTGCATTGGGAGTAAGAGGCATTCGTTTTTTGCTGAAGAGAAAAGATATATTCAAAACACAAATGAGAGCAATCCTTAAAGCTTCAAAAACGAAAAATGTGAAGCTTATGTTACCCATGATCACTAATGTGGCGGAAGTATTGCAGACCAAGGAATTATTGGAAGAGTGTAGAAAGGAATTAGATAGTGAAGGATTCCTCTATGATCAGCATTTACCTTTTGGAATCATGATTGAAACACCTGCTTCAGCATTGGATATCACTTCATACTTCGAATATTGTGATTTTTTCAGTATTGGTACGAATGATTTAACACAATATATTCTCGCTTCTGATAGGATCAATGAACATGTAGCCGATATCTATGATATTTTTCACCCCACGGTATTCAAACTTATAGGCACTATTGTTTCAGCTTGTAATACTGCCAACAAAGAGATATCACTCTGTGGTGAACTTGCTGGATTTCCAGATGCTACAGATAGATTACTTTCATTGGGTTTGAAGAATATCAGTATTTCCCCACCACTGATTCCAGGTATCAAAAGAAAGGTCATCAATAATCAAGAAGTCTAAATTAGATATGTTTTCTTCCGACTTTTCTTCGATTTCTGTACACATTCAATACAATACCAACTGAGGCCATATTCATTACGAGTGCTGATCCACCTGCACTTAAGAATGGGAGTGGAATTCCCATTACCGGAAATGCACCAATTGCCATTCCGATATTAACAGTTGCATGATAGAAAAAGATAATACCTACAGATGCACTGAGTATAGATCCAAATGCATTCCCTGATTGTCTAGCAATTGCTATACATTGCATAATGAGAATTGCCAAAAGTCCAATTACCAATACACCGCCCACAAAGCCAAACTCCTCGGTTGGAACACAGAATATAAAATCTGTCCATTGCTTCGGAATATATCTCAACTGCGTTTGCGTTCCATGTAAAAATCCTTTTCCTGTAACTCCACCACTTCCAACAGCCATGATGGACTGAATCACATGATATCCTCTTCCCCTTGGATCATTATCAGGATTGAGAAATGTCTGGATACGGCTTTGCTGATGAGGCTTTAAAATTCCATATACATATCGAGATGAGAATCCGATAGCTATGAACACTAAAAGCATTGCCAATGCTTTCATCAGATCTCTCTTCAAAAACATTGGAACTGATGCACTTAGTATGGATGAAACAAATACCCATTCTCTTCCGATGAAACCCATAATCACGGATATTGGAGCTCCAACAAGAATTGTAATGAGATTAAGACTTGCACCACCCCAAAATAGAGTGCCTAGCAGCATGACACCATATACAGATGCGCTTCCGAAGTCAGGCTCTAACATGATGAGTCCGATAGGAATTGCAAATAATACGATCGGCATAATGAGATCACTCCAAGTGCTAAGATCCCTCCCCCTCGATGATATTGAGCGTGCTACTGCTAGCAGTGTAGCAATTTTACCGAGTTCCGATGGCTGAAAAGTGATTGGACCAAGGGTGAGCCAGCTCTTCGACCCATATACAGTTTTTCCAATAACAATAACAGCAATCAGCAATAGCATTGCAATGGCATAGAGAATATAGGCATAGTCAAAAAGCCATCGTTCAGGCATGAACATAATAGCTATCATAACTCCAGCACCAACAATCCCGAATAATAATTGTTTGGTAAAATATTCACTCATGCCAGCATCATAAGTGGCACTATATATTGAAATCAACCCCATAGCAAAAAGCAATGTCGTAACTAGGATTAATACCCAGTCTAACATCGCATTGGATTGCTTGGAACCCGAAGAAACAAATTCTTCGGTGAAATCATCATAGATGGATTGCATGCTTGATTCTACAGTTTAAACACGGTTGATATACTCCACGGTGACAGATTCGCCATCCGTGCTAATCTTTGTAATACTTCCAAAAGCAATATGAATATCGAAGGTTCTTTGATATGGAATCTCAAGTACATATGAGAGAATTGCCCGAATCACGCTTGCATGCGTTGAGATTACAACTGTTTTATAATTCTTTGTGATTATTTCTTCGAAGAAATCCTTCACTCGCAAAATCAATTGTTCATATGACTCGCCATCTGGAACAGAATGAAATACAACATCACGCATCCATTCTTGAAGCTCTTCTTCATCAATTTCTTCCCACTTTTTTCTTTCCCATGTACCGAAGTTCAAATCTGCCAATCGATCATCCTGCATGGCTGGTCTTTTGCTAATAAACTCAGCTAATTGAATGCAACGACGAGTCGGACTCGAAAAATACACTGCGTGCATTTTATCGGGAACAAGCTTCATGGTATCCGATGCTTCTTGCAAAAAACTTGAAGCAACAGGTATTTCGGTTTGACCATAGCATACATCATTATCAACAGCTACGGTTGTATGTCTTAAGAAATAGAGATCCATCATTTCACCGGGAAGAATTCAATGATGTGCAAAAATACCATAATTCTTCCCTTTTCACCGAGAATCTTGGGAATAGTTCATTCAATCAGAATGAATTATGAGAAATTTCTTGGTTTTGGCTATTGAGTTAATTGAAATGCCATATAGTCCATGAGGTAAACCAGAGAATGAAATCTTTGTTTCATACCCCTCTAATCTATTCTGGAAAACCGTATTCCCACTTGCATTTATAACAATATATTCATCTGTACTGCTTGCAACTTTGTGATATATTGTCAAAATCCCATTATGAATAGATACATTCGAATGTAGTGGGTCTTTTTCATTGATGGATGAAGTGAAATCAAATGGAAAAACATTTATGACAGAATCATACACATATTCTCCTTTCTTGAAAGAATTACATACCCATACATTTCCATCAATCAATGACATTCCTTCTGCCTTACCATTTGTTGACCAAGTATCCAACATTGTACCATTAGCCAAAGAACCGATTCTTATATCAGAAGCATATGTAGATATGAATACTTGATTTGTTATGGAATCAATGAGCAATTCTCTCGGGCCATCATATCCTTGAGTTCCTACAGGAAAACTTCCAGGTAATACTCTATTCGTTGCCAAATCAATTGCAAAAACTTCATGTGAGCCATTCATCAAAGTTAATGCAAGTTGATCCACTATGTCAACATAATTCCCGGTATCACCTAATTCAAAGACTGTTTTTTGAAAGGGTTCTCCCATCATTGGGGTCGGAAGTAATCTATGCAATGTAGCATTCTTTGCTCCAAATGTCCCTTCACACAAAACGACAAATTCTTGTTCACCTGAAAGATTCCTAAAAGATCGTATCATTTGCGGATTAATCCCTACTTCAGTTTGTGCTACAATTCTTTTTTCATTAAGATCATAGATTGAGAATGTACCTTTTTCAGTAAACGAGGTTTTATGTGAGAATGCAAGTGCAATTTCTTGCTCAATGCCATTAAGAGAGGAAGTAATGACATGAACTCCAGTAATTGTTGATTTAGGATCAGGCAAAGTAATCAATGCGGAATCGATTAGGTCTTTTGTGGATAGATCAAATACTTCGATTGTATTTGCCCGTGGGTGATACATTTTTGAAGTTGAAAATCCGGGTCTAAATGGAATATTGAAATATCCTTTACTCATGACTCTTGAGTTAATCACATTCCCATTGGCAATATCATGAGTAATCCAATATGCAGGTTGTTCACCTGTCCCTGATTCATATACTCCATCATAATCCTTATCATCACCATTGCAAAATACATGTGCAATATTTCCAATGCGGTGAATGGATAAAGGTTGTGGTCCTGTGGAATACACTTTTGGATTCTGTGCATTAACTGTAATAACAGCAATGACAAGTAAGAGGAAAGAAAGGTGCTTCATGTGATACTCCTTTGCAATTTCCCCGAAAGAAAAGGAATTATCACGCTACAAATACATGATAGTAATATATCATGCACTGTAAAGCCATAATCCATCTCATTCGTGGAGCGCGAATGTTGTCTAAACGACAATGATGTAAAAACATGAGGCAGGTCTCCTGACTTCCACCAAAGATGGTACACAGTTGCGCCACAGTACCCGATTTTCACGGGTTTCCCTATTCTCCTCTCAACAGAGGCACCTCATGGTTGTAATATATTTCATTCTTCAGAGATGGTACTCTTTGAAGTTTGAATTGTTCGAAAAATACTGTATCCGAATGCAATCACCAAACCTGTACACATTGTAAGAAATGCAAATACAAGTCTTTTCGGGGAAATCTGTTTTCTTGCAGGAATACCAGCTTCAATGATTTGAATAGCAGGAACATCTCTGATTTCCTGAATATATTCTTGCGTTCTTTGTGATTGCAAATATGCATTGATTTGCTCCATGATTTTGATATCACGAAGCATGGTAATATATGACTTTGATAATGCAGGTAATCTGGAGAAAGGAATGGAAAATGCATCACTTGACACACCGCCATTTTGCACTTTAGAATATTGATTTCTTAGTGATGCAACTTTCTTCTGTAAAAGTGCAATTGCTGGTGCATCAGATTGATATTGTTGTTCAGCTACTGATAATTCTATTTGTGCTTTTGACAATTCAGCACCGGCAGCTACAGCACTTTCTACTAAAGCCTTTGCTTGATTCTCTAGTTCTAATACTTTATTCTGCTGTTGAAACAATTGCATCACTTCATATGCAGAATCAAGAGAAATTCGATTCTGAGACATAAGAGTATCGATGAAAATCCTAGCTCTTCTTGCCGAAGTCATACTCTTATTTTTTATCAAAGCATCTATACCGGATGAAGCCTTATTTGCAATAATTGAGGCCATTATAGCTGCATGTTTTTTATCTTCTTGACTCGGAAAGAATGTAGTGGCCCATTGCGCTTCTATAATCACTATTCCACTTCTTCGAGTATCGATATTCAATGCTTCCTGAATTGCTTCCACTTTGTCCTCTTCAGGAATTGCAGAAAACAATGAAAACGTATCTAGTGCTTTTGATTGAACGATCGATTCAGCAAGTGATCTTGATAATACAATCTCAGGAGAAAGGAAACTATTTTTAGCATCAGTTCCGGGAATCATGCCGCCCAATCCACCAGGAAGTGAGCCTGATAATAAAGATGCCAAACCCATTCCTGCATTCTTTTGATCGGCAGGTAAAACCATGACAGTCGAGAGATATGTATGTGGTATCACATAACTCAAACCCAAACCAAGAAGGAGCGAGACAAAAGATATAATAGCTATACTTTTGAAACGCTGCTTGAAATATGTAATCAGAATTGGTGATTCAGTAGTATTCATTTCCATCACTTCGATTGTTGCGACAATGTATACAGTACCCCCACAACCGTAACAATTTGGGCGGTGATGGTCAAAGCAATGCTAAGAATCTGCGTGAAAGTCACTTTGGACTCCGGAATTTCAGGTACCAAGATTTGATCACCTGGTTGTAATTCATATTCATCATCATCAGCTATGAACTGTTCACCTCTCTGCTTCAATATCAATGTTTCATCTTCATCTGCTCGAGTGGAAAATCCACCTGCTGATTTGATATAATCAAGATAAGAATATTGAGGATTGAATTTAATTCTTCCAGGATTTTTCACCTTGCCAAAAACATTGATGAAATTCTTCTTTCTACTGATGTGTATTGAATCCTCATGCTCAAGCGGCATTTGAGAAATACCCTTCGTCTTTTCAGATGAAAAATCAACTGCAATCATACCACGAATCTCTCTTTTCTTTTCGCGCATGAATGCTTTTTCTCGTTCAGAAAGTGCATCAGGAGGTAATGCCATCAATCTCCAGTATTCGATGTCATAGACATTATTATCATCACTTTGTCTAATCAAGAGCGAACTTTGTGGATATGCATCTTTGGTTAATCCACCGGCTCTTTCAATCAATTCATGAATATTCACTGTTTCCGGATCAATGGCATATCGTCCGGGTTTCATAACCTCACCTGTGATTGAAATAGTATGAGGTTTTCTCCATTCATATTTCTTTCGAATTGCAATTCTATCACCAGACTCTAGTGGGATATCCGAATCATTAGCATTGATGAACCAAGTCTTGATTGTGCGATTATCATCATTGAATCTTGATATTTCGATGGAGTCCATTCGAGCCGTTTCAAGCAATCCGCCTGCTGAGACTAGAGCTGTTGAAAGCATTTCCCCTTCTTTAAACTCGAAAGTTCCAGGTTTACCAACTTCACCGCTAACTTCATATGTTAAATTTGAAGATTGAGCCGGAACAAATATCACATCTCCTCCATTCAAGAATGGATTTCCTGTTTTGTCACCTTTGTAAAAGAAATCATGCAAATCCACAGGAATTGATTGAGACTTTGAAGATGACACTGAACGAGTGATAGTGATTTTTCTCATGGATGCATCATACATCAAACCACCAGCTCTATCTATGATTTCAGATACTCTATCAGCTGGAGTTGCAGGTATAATTCCGGGCTTACGTATTGCTCCCCTCACAAATACTTTAAAGGTTCGCATTTTTCGTAATGACAAAGAAACAGAAGGTGTTTTGAGTACTTTCATCACTTCCTTGCTGACCAATAATTCCGCATCAAGAAGTGATAATCCTCCAATTTGAATAGCACCAATTCCAGGGATGATAATTCTTCCATCCGGTGAAACAGGAATATCTATATGTGAAGGAACTTCAGGTTTATACAAAATTGGGGCTATAAAAACAGTCACAATATCATTGGGACCAAGAATATATTGTGCAGGATCAATTGGTGTTTCAACTAAGCCAAGTGTTTCTTTGGAGAGTAATTCTGCTTTTTCTAGTGCGGTGGTATCATATTCTCCGGGCTTCATCATTCCTGGTTTAGGTAGTTTGATTGCTCCTGTAACCTGTGCGATGAGCATATTTCCTTGGAAGAGGAAAAAGAATAAAGAGAAGAAGATACAATTCAAAATTTTCATCATGATCATCGAATGCTTGGTCTTGTGAGTCGCATGGGAAGGAATTCTAAACCATTGACTGCAACTTTGGAATTTGGTAAAGAATTCGTGAAAACAAACTCTGTGCCTAGACTTTCGGTCGTAAATATACATGGTTTTGCGCAACCTATCTCAATTCTAATGGTTTTTCCTTCTGAGTCAATTTTTATCAGTTCTTCCACACCCGGAACTGCTTTTATAGTATCAGTTTGCATTATTAACCTCTCTCCATCACGAATAAGTACCCCTTTTTGGGTATAATCGAATGTGATTCCCGACAAAGTTGAATCACCTTTGACTGTTTTTCTGAGGATAACTCGTAAACCATCACCTTTTAACACAGATGCATTCATGAGCAAACGATAATCTGTAATTCGGGGAACTGATAGTGCTACTTTACCATCTTCCTTTAACACATATCCATTTTCATAAACGATATCGACTGTTCCAAGTGGTGATAATACCTGACCTAAGCAGCGCACAAAGAAGCCGCTTCTCCATTCAAATGAATCGGGCGCAGGTGGCAGCAAACTATCCAAATACTCCATGCATCCACACAACAGAACCATGGAAGCAGTTAATCCTGTCAAGTATAAACGCATTATGTTCTTATTTGCCATAGCGCATTTCATCCTTGTAGAATATCCTGTCATACAAACCTATTCCCAAGCCGATATAATAAATGTCAAAGTCACGAAGCGTATTGAATGTACTGCTGAGTTGTGCTATTTGAGAGCCCGAAGAATAACCCGCTTGCAAAAAGGCATTGATTTGCTTGCTAATGCGGAATCCCAATTTGGCACCCATATGAACCATATTTGTTGGATAATAATTATACTCTAAAAATGGCTCTACGACAGCATCATCGGAGATGATATTCTGCCAATAACCAATTCTGATTGGCAATACACCTATTCCACCTTCCCTATTACCAAATAGTAAGAGGTTTACGAGTGATGTACCAAGCGTGAATTTATTATTACCCAAAGGTATAAACATTGAAGTAGGGGCAATTCGAGCTATGATACCCTTGAATGGAGTATTTGTGTTCGGATCAAAAAATGGTTTTTCCGCATTCGAGAAAGCTCCCATTACACTTGCCAAACCAATTTGCCATCCTGAATGTTCGTGATATTTCCATTCCTTTTCGGTTTCAGGTACCCGATTGAGGAAATCAAGAAATGAAGTTCCGATTCCGGCATAAGGGATATAGTTTTTAGCAATGAATGGAATTGCAATACCTATATATGTACGAAGGTTCATGCCACCGATGGATCCTACATCACCAGAAACGCTGATATTGACATAAGGATCTGGAAAGAGGGAAAAACCTATTGCAGGCGTTATGGCTACATATGGAATCGTTTCTTTTAAAAAGAATCGTTTTCGAATATAAATAGGAGCAATACCAGTGAGTGAATTATTGAATGTATTATCACCAATGATAGATTCATAATAATGGGTTCCTAAAGTCCAATCTGGGGCATCATTGAACCAACGAAGTCTCTTCTCCATGATTCCAAATCGATAAATCGCACCTGGAAAAACATTGCTGGTCGATGGAGCTCTTCTATTATCATAGTCGCGATTGAAATAACCAAATATTCCAAATAATCCACCATTGAGGGAATTTTGCATGGAACCGCCGCCAACAATCCCAATAGTTTCAAATAAACCGATGCGAATGAAATTGGGATAATCTCTCGTTGTTGATGAATCAACTTGCATGACATCTCTTCTCATCTCAACAATACGAGAAGTTGGATAGACTATACCATTGTCTCTTTGGCCAGGAGCATTTCTTACAGCATCAATGATAGTTGTATCGCGCAATGTTCTGGTATAGATATCCTTCTCTGTTCTTGTGATTATCTCATCAATACCACCCATATTGGTGAGACTCGAACATCCGAATAAAAGAAGCGAAGTAATTGTTATGAGAATTGTATTCAAGAAAGTACAGTTCATGGAGTAGATCTCTATCAGGCAATTGAACATTGAGTGGTCAAAATATCATCAATCTCGGCAATAATCTTATCACCTGGATATAATTGACCTACACCCTCAGGAGTTCCCGTTAGGATGCAATCACCGGCTTTGAGATGAAAGATGGAATGACAAAATGCTATGAGTTCTTCAAATGATCGTTCCATATTACTTGTATCACCACTTTGACGAATTTCACCATTTATGGTAAGTGAAAATTGAAAATGAGGATAAGTTGAAAAAGGGATGATCGTTGAAACAGGTGCGGAGCCAGCGAATCCTTTACTTATTGCCCATGGTTCGCCTTTTTCTTTTGCTATCTTTTGTATATCTCTTAACGTTAAATCCAAAGCAATTCCATAACCTGCAATATACTGTTCAAAATCACTTTGTTTTCCAATTGGAATATCTCGACCTATCACTATTGCTATCTCTATCTCATGATGCATTTCTTTTGAGAAAGAAGGACATTTTAATACAGCATATTCAAATGGAATATATGCAGTTGCCGGTTTTAAAAACACAAGTGGTTTATCAGGTACAGATGCACCCATTTCCTTTGCATGTGCTGAGTAATTTCTTCCAATGCAATAGAATGTTCCTATTGGAATTTCTGTACCGTCATTCATAGTAAAAAAGGCATGTCTATGTTGATTCATCATTCAAATTCCTGTCTTTTTTCGAGCAATTTTTTGGGTATTATATTTTCTTCTATCATCTCTTTTGAATCAGATATTTCCGATGAATCTACAGGTGTAAATCCAAAGCTTTTCAATCGATATTGAATGCCTGGCTTTGCATATACTTTCTGCATCATCCTGCCCCAAATTGGAGCAGCTGCTTTTCCGCCCTGACCATACCATCCAGTGAATTTGATACGCCTATCATCAAATCCTACCCAAACACCGGCAGCTAATTGAGGAGTGAGGCCAACAAACCATGCATCAGCATAATCATTAGTTGTACCGGTTTTTCCTGCAGCATCATATGGAAAGAATGAACGTATTGAAGAGGCTGTACCACCTGTAACAACCCCACGCATCATTTTTACCATTGCTTTTGCTACTTCTGGTCTTAAGGCATCAACCAATGCGATTTGTCTACTTCGCTGATAGATGATCTTTCCTCTTTTGTCTTCTATTCTCTGGATATACACTGGATCGATGCTTATACCATGATTGAGAAATGTACCAAATGCTGAAGTCATTTCAAGTGGCGTGACTTCTTCAGCACCCAAAGCAATTGTTGGGAATGGATCCAATTCAGATTTGATTCCCATTCTATGTGCCAAAGCGATTACTTCTGAAGGTGATGTATGCTCAGTAATTAATCGTGCTGCTACTGTATTGATCGAATAGCGTAAACCACCCGCAAGTGAAATTGGACCACTAGAAGAACCACTTGGACTCCACACTCCACCAGAAGGCAAAGTATAAGAAAAAGGTCCGCTTTCAATTGTAGATTCTGGTGTGAGACCATTCAGCATTGCACTTGCATAGACAAATGGTTTGAATGAAGAACCGGGTTGCCTTTTGATTTGTACTGCATGGTTCAAAGTATATCTTGAATCTCCTGCCAATGCAAGTCCTTCAGGAGAAGAACCAACCATTGCAAGAATATGTCCAGTCATGGGGTCGATAACATTCACACCTGTTTGAATGGTTGTAGCTTTAAGCTTTACAGAATCAATAAAAGCTGAATTCTTCATTGCCTGTTGAATCATAAGTTCTTTTTTTGCAGGATCTGAAAGACTCAAATATTCGGGCTTTTCCATTACTGCTTGTTTAATCAAAGAACTGAGCAATTTTTGTTTTCCTTTCCAACTCCAATTATTCCGAAATGTCTCTTGGAATCCAGCAAGATGTTCTTGCACAGCTTCATTTGCAGCTTGCTGAATGCGAGAGTCTAGTGTGGTGAAAATCACCAATCCATCTCGATACAAGTTATTTTCCTGTAAATTGAATTGGTCCTCTTTTTCCAATGCTTGGCGAATCATCTCAACAAAATGTGGAGCAATTGATTCTTCCTTCATTCCAAGCCTTCCTTTATGTAAAAAGATAGGCTGAATGAGTGATGAGTAATATTGATTTTCTTCCAAATATCCCATATCTGCCATCATAGACAATACGAGATTTCTTCTCTTCAAAGCTTTCTCATAATTACCAATAGCAGAGTAATTTTCAGGTCCTTTTAAGAGTGCAATCAAATAAGCACATTCTGCAGTGGTAAGTTGTTGTGGATTCTTCTTGAAATATAATTCAGATGCTACTTGAATACCATAGGCACCTTTACCGAAATACACAGTATTGCAATACAATTCTAGAATTTCTTTTTTGGTATAGGTTTGTTCAATTTTTACCGCAGTTATTGCTTCTTTGATTTTTCTTGTGATGCTTACTTCTCGATTGAGAAATAGATTTCTCGCTAATTGTTGTGATAATGTCGAAGCACCTTCTTTTGCTCTGAATGCGATGATATTCTTGACAAATGCTTTGGCTATACGCATTGGATGAATGCCCCAATGATCATAGAAAGCACGATCCTCAGTTGCAATCAATGCATTAATTACATCTTTTGGTATACTATCATAAGGGATATAAGAGCGTTTTTTAATAAAAAACATATCTAGAATTTTTCCATCAGAACTCAACACTTTTGTTGCTAATTCTTGAGGCGGATTCTCGAGTTGGTCAAATGATGGTAATTCATCAACAATAAACATTGTAATATAGAATGTCATCCCCAATATCAAAAAGAGGATTGCCCCAATACTAATTGATAGTAATTTCTTTACAGTCATAAAGATTCATCCGACATGATGCTAAGTGCCCGAAAATAATGGCAAAACTACAAAAAAGCACTGAGAGACTCCATAGTCTGAATCAATGCGAACATGGACTTTCCTTGGTGAATCTTTGAATTACCCCTAACTTTACAATGTTCTACAATCAATTTTGTGTAAATCCATGGCTTTTCCCTGTATAAGAGGTCATCATATTTATGATGGTTTATTAAATTCAAATAGTATTATCATTGACTTAGGTGGACATAAAGGCGAATTCAGTACAATCATCAATGAACAATATCATTGTACATGTCATGTAATTGAAGCCATGCCTGAATTATTTGCTTCCATCAAGGAATCTAGTAATATTCACAAGTATCATTATGCTGCTTCAGATTCCGATGGATTGATGGCATTTCATCTTTCAGATAATCCTGAGTCGAATTCTCTTATTAGAAAAACAGATGAACATGCACAAACCATCGAAGTACCAACAATATCAATTCCATCATTTCTCAAAAAGCATCATATTTCAAGAATAGATGCATTGAAAATGGATATCGAAGGTGCTGAAATTCAGGTATTCAGAGGAATCTCAGATGAGTTACTTAGTTCAATCAAGCAGATAACAGTAGAATTTCATGATTTCATCCCTGAAATGAATATGGAAAAAGATGTACTCGAAGTGATTTCAAGACTCGAATCCATTGGATTTGCATGCATCGTATTTTCTCGTCATACTCATTTTGATGTACTATTTCTGAATACAGCTTTTGTAAATCGGTGGACAATAATACATGCTAGAATTATTAAATATATTCATGGGATTCAAAGAATAATAAAAAGATCAATCGACTAATATGTGATTGATTGAGGATATAAGAAATAAGGGCCATTACCTGGTAATACAAGTTCATTATCAATTCCAGATATCTGTAATTTCCATATATCACCTTTCAATCCAATACAGAGTATTTCTTTACAGTTCCACTCATGAGGAATGCGACATTTTGCATTTGGGAAATATGAGAATAAGTAAGTCGATATATATCTTGAATCTTCCGATATAGTTAATGGTTCATTGAACTCAAAAGCTCCGGCGAAAGTTGAGTCCTTCCCTCTTCTATTTCCCCAATAGTCCAATTCACATTCTTTTATGGAAACAACTTTCTTTCTGAAATCTGCTAGCTCAGCAATCTGTAAAGAGAATGTGTCTGCGAAATACTTAAAATCATCATTAGCGTAATTACCAATGCTTGGGAAAGCACTATTCCATCTATTTCCAATGAATGTAAACTTTTGACTTAATTGTAGATCTGTTCTAAACCATACATTTGTCGACCACTTTTGGGGATCAACTGAGAATATATTTCCATACACAAGAATATTGTTTATAGTTCTATTGAATGGCATTGGAGAACTAAATACAGTTGTTATTATGCCTGTATTATTAGAATTATTACCTGAAGACATTCCAAATGATGAATTGAAAGCACATCGAACATTTTCTATAGTTGAAGTTTGAAGAAATGAAACTGTTCCCTCCCAAATATCTAATACACCACTTTGGCCGAGAAAGACATTAGAAAAGATATCTATATCAGAAGTAATATGTGTTGATGCAGTAGGATCCCAAGCTTCATTACTTAACAAAATACTTACCATTCCCCTTTTTCCTGGTCTATACATTATGGTGTCAGATTTTGCAGTAAATATATTTTGTTCTATTGTCACATTTCGTGCAATATCACAATATACTGAGGGAGCATAATTATTTACAAAATGAGAGCGTGCAATCTTTACATGATTACTATTATTAATTGAAATAGCTTCACTCCAATTATGTTCAAAGTGACAACTATCAATCATAATATGGCTTGCTCCGAACAATTTGAGTGCACTACCCCATTGATTTAATATTCCCTTTGCATTCATTTGATTAGTTTCTGTAAACCTACATTTGGTTACTAGAACTGTATCTTCGAATCTTGAATTAACATTCCCAATTACTATTCCATGAGAATATGTTGAATCGATATGTATATTCTCAATTATGACATTCGTACTTCTTGCAAATGGTTGACCGATTACAATACCGAAAGATGGAGCATGTTTGATAATGAGATTTTTAATAGAAATATTACTTCCACACAATCTAATCAAACCATAACCACCGTTTTTCTGAATATTAGTTCCATCTACTATTACAGAATCTTCAATACCTATGAAAGAAACATGGAGTTTCCTTTGATCTGATTCAAGAATTGAAAAATCTTTTTCCAATTGTTCAATTGGGGTTTTTAAACGGTAAATACCCCTATTAATCAAAACCGCACAATAAACATCACCTTTCATTCCAATTGTTTTCTTCTTTAGTACTGAGAAGATACTATCGAATGTTCGCAAAGGATTGTCTGCATTTGCGATGACATTATCAATATCTGTACCTTCAGGTGAAATATACAATTCAATAGTCGCAGGATATATGGCAGGTCTGACAATAATACCCGAACCAGCATATATCAATTGTATTGGGAATAGTATGAAAGCAAGAATTATATATGGGAACATTTATACATTTCCATTGGTTTATCTAATGTGAAAGTAAGTTAGTGATTCTTTGTTACTCATTTCCCGTCCCGCTTTCACCACAACAACAAAGCCCCGAATTCGGGGCTTTTTTTATGCAATAGGTGGTTTATCGAGAAGAATCAATCCTTCGGTTCGATCTCTATGATAGCCAATTTCCCAGTCATTTTTGAACAATATCACTTCTCGATCGGCATCATCAAATGCAAAAGTTAATGTTGCACTATTTGGTTTCACTTCCCCGCCAAGCCAGCGCATTCTAGTGAAAGGCAATCTATCCAATTTCACCTTTTCATTGTATTCTGATTCCATCCGAGCCTGGAATACTTGTAATTGCAATTCTCCAACAGCAGCTATGAGTGGAGTTGGAGAATGGTGTGCATCACTGAAAATCTGTACAACACCTTCCTCACCCAATTGTTCAACTCCTTTGCGGAAACTCTTGCTAAATGATCCTGAAGAAGGAAATAATTTTGCAAATATTTCAGGTGCAAAACGAGGAAATTGTGGAATCGTGAAATCAGGTCCTGTAGTGAGCACATCTCCAACGAGGAATGTACCGGGATTGGATAGGCCAATCACATCTCCAGGATAAGCCACATCTATAATATCTCTGTCTTGTCCAAAAATCTGAAACGGATAATTGATTTTGACTTCTTTGCCACTTCGAGGATGTTTTGCAGTCATTCCTCTTTCAAATATTCCACTCACTATCCTGAAAAATGATATACGATCTCTATGGGCTTTATTCATATTGGCTTGCATTTTGTATACAAAGCCTGAGAAATATGAACTATCAGGTGCAATATGACCAGCAGAAGATGCCATTCCTTGAGGAGATGGAGCTAAGTCTATCAAATATTGAAGAAAATTCTCGACACCAAAATTTGTAATTGCACTTCCAAAAAAGACAGGAGTAATGATTTCCTGTAAGAATGCATCATGCTCAAATGGGGGGAGAGCTGCCTCCACAAGTTCAATTTCTTCAAGAAACTTTGCATGTGCATCTTCACCAATTAATGCTTTGAAACTCGGATCATGTATACCCTTTGTACTTACCGGTGCTCTGTATTTATTCCCTTCAGTTTTTTCAAATAAATGTAAAACACCAGATGATCTTTCATATACACCTCGAAAACTGGGTCCATCTCCAATAGGATATGTAAGTGGTACAGCAGTGATTCCAAGGACCTTTTCTACATTATCCATCAATTCAAATGGAGAAAGTGATGGGCGGTCCATTTTATTAATAAATGTAATAATTGGAATTCCGCGATCTCTACATACTCTAAATAACTTGACAGTTTGCTCCTCAACGCCCTTAGCTGCATCAAGAAGCATGATTGCGCAATCTACTGCCATGAGGGTTCGATAGGTATCTTCAGAAAAGTCTTGGTGTCCGGGAGTATCTAATATGTTTAACAAAAATCCATCATATTCAACTCGCATAGCACTTGATGACACTGAAATACCGCGCTCTTGCTCTATACTCATCCAATCGGATGTGGTGGATCTATGTTTTCCTCCGGTCACGGCACCAGCACTTCTAATTGCTCCTGAATACAAGAGTAATTTTTCTGTTAATGTGGTTTTTCCCGCATCCGGATGCGATATAATGGCTATTGTTCTTCGCCTTTGAATTTCACTTTGTAATTCTGACATGATTCCTTCTCATTGAGCTAATAAAGCATCGATTTTCATTGAAGTTTGCTCAATGAATGTTTGTTCGTCTGCAAGTCCAACTTCCATAAATCTTCCTATTCCATTTTTATCCAGAATGAATTTTGATGGAATACCTGTAACGCCATATCCTTTCACCATTTCATCTTTCAAATCAAAGAGAATAGGAAATGTATATGGATTTTTAGTGAGGAATGTTTTAACAGATGCAAATCTGTCTTCTACTCTTTCCCAAACATTGACCACAGCAAAAATCACATTAGGATTGCTTTTATACGTATCATATAATTTTTGTAAACCAGGAAATGAACGAATGCAAGGTCCACACCATGTTGCCCAAAAATCGATAAATACAACTTTTCCTTTCCAGTCTTCGGGTGTAATGGTTTTTCCATCTGCTGTCTTTAATATACCTGGAACTGGTGGAATAGAAAGTTGATCTTCGAGAATCAATTGTTGTTTAGCCAATAATCCATTTTTCTTGAGTTCTGAAATCTCAGATTCATAATCACCTTTGATAAGATCATGCTTGCTTAGATATTCGAATAACATCTTATGATCGGAAAGAATTTTATCCGACATATATCCGCTTGAAATTGACTTTGTTGCCAATGTATATGCTTCTTGTTGATTGGAGAGAGCATCAAGCAATTCGATCATGCTTTGATAGACTGAAGTCATTTGCATCATATCTAATTTATCGGCATATCCATCAGCAACTTCTTTGTACAATAAATATGACTTTTCATGATTTTTCATTCGCTTATTGACAAATGCAGGAGCAAGCATTGCTTCAGCAATTGCTCTTTTTCGTATTTCTTCAAATTCACATGGTGCCAAATATTTTGGTTGAACTACTGATGCTTCATCTTTGGCATAAAAAACAGCTCTTTCAGCCCAACGCAATGCTTCCTTTAAAGAATCTAATTCTAGAAATACATTCGCAAGATCAAGTGATGGTGTGGTGGGTAAAGTTGGATCGCGAAGAAAACGCTCTGTCAATTTTCCAATATTACCTTCCTTCAACTGGATGCGAACATATGATTCTGCAATAGACTGAACTGAATATGATGAAGGATACTGATTAATGAATTTTTCAGCATGTAGTAAGAATTCTTCCTTTGTTTTTGAAGAAAATGCTCTATTCGCTGCTGCTTCCTCAGAGAATTCATCGAGAGGATGAAGAAATTCATATTGTTTTTCCACTGAATCTGCTAATTGAGGATTTCCTGTAATTCGAAGTGCTTGAGTCAACATTCTATTTTCAGATTCAGATTCAGTATCAACACTATTGCCATTCAAGAAAGAAGTCATAGCTTTTTTCAAACTATCTCTATCAAATTTCTTTGCCATAAATGGAAGTATAACTTGAAAGAAATTCTTTTGGAAAGTGGTTAGAGAATAATCTGTATTGTTTTGTAAAATCTCCATTGCCAATTCTATATTCTGTTTTCTTGCACATTCTTCTGGGAATGATTCAGAATACGAAATGATTCTTCGTAATGATTGTCCTTCAGGAATCTTACCATCTTTATCCAATGGAGTTAATTCCCAATAATTACCACCATTGTTGTCACTATATTTTGCACCATCACCAACTTTAATAAGAAGGAGTGCTGCATCATTCTTGGGAACAAATTTTGCAATGAATGATAAACTATCTTTGCTTTTTGCTTTAGGGAAAGCTTCCAAAGCATATTGCAAAGCATAAGGTTTTTTATCGCGAGCCGTATAATTATGGACTATCGCATATAACTTTTTTGCCTTGGCCAGAGAAGTTTTTGATGCAGTATATTGAATAATAACCGTATCAAGAGCTCTCTTGGGCTTATAATTTTGAATCTGCATTGTCCCGGCATTGAGCATGCTAGTCAATAGAAACAATGCTTGCATGAGAATAAAAACAGTTTTCATGGTAAACCTAATAATGTATTCAATTGTATTGTTCCTTGAATTACGGCAAGGAAATCTTGTTCTGATAGAACGGGAATATTCAATTCAAGTGCTTTGTCGAGTTTTGATCCTGCCTGTTCACCAGCAATGATGCAAGTAGTTTTCTTGCTGACCGAGCCAGTGACTTTTCCGCCTCTTTTTTCGATTTCTTCTGATGCTTCTTTCCTTGTCAAAGCTGTAAGTTCACCAGTTAACACAATGCTATAGCCAGAGAATTCATCAGTTCGTAATTCTATTTCTTCGGCATCAATATGCATTCGGAGTCCTGCTTTTTTCAATGCTTGAAGCATTGTCATTTCATTTTCATCTTTGAAAAACTCTTTGAGTGAACTTGCTATAGAATTACCTACTTCTTTGATTTCCACCAACTGTTGTGGATCAGCATTTTGCAAAGCTTCGATGGAGCCAAAATGTTGAGCAAGAGTCTTTGACATTCCCTCTCCTATATGCCGAATGCCAAGTGCAAATAACACTTTACGGAAAGGCTGCATTTTGCTCTGCTCAATTGATTCAATGAGTTTATCTACACTTTTAATTCCCCATCGATCCTGAGAAAGAATAATGTCTTTCTTTTCGTGAAGTGTATATATGTCTGCTATGGAATGTAATAAACCTAATTCCACGAATTGATCTATCACTTTTTCACCCAATCCTTCAATATTCATGGCATCTCTAGAAGCAAAATGCTCAAGCCTACGACGAATTTGCCATGGGCATTCTGGATGCATACAGAGATAATGAACTTCTCCTTCCGGATGATGAAGTTCAGAATTGATTGGACAAGGACAAGTATGAGGGAATGTAAATGCCAAAGCATCTGGATTTCTTTTCGATGCTATATAACCTGTAATTTTGGGAATTACATCTCCGCCTTTTTCAACAATGACTGTATCACCGATTCTTATATCCAAGCCAAGAATGAAATCTTCATTATGTAATGTTGCTCTGCTGATAGTGCTCCCAGCCACAAATACAGGCTCAAGTTCAGCTACGGGTGTCACAACGCCTGTTCTTCCCACTTGGAATGTGATCTCTTTTAATATCGTTTCTGCTTTTTGTGCTTCATATTTATATGCGATTGCCCACTTTGGAGCTCTTGCAACGGTTCCAAGAATGCGTTGTTGAGGAATTGAATCAACTTTAATAACAATGCCATCAATACCAAATGGAAGTTGATCTCTTTGATGTTCCCAATCAGTTAAAAATGAACATACTTCATCTATATTTTCTACTCTTTTGCTGTATTGGCTAGTGGGAAAACCCATAGTATGTAATAGGCTGAGATTTTCTGCATGGGAAAAAGTAGTCTGTTCAGAATTCCCATCAAGATAATAACAAACAATATTGAGGGGTCTTTTTGCAACCTCTTTTGAATTGAGTTGCTTTAGGGTTCCAGCAGTTAGATTTCTTGGATTGGCATATGTTTTCTCACCGGCTTCTTCTCTGGCTTGATTCAATGCCAAAAAAGCTGCATTCTCCATATATACTTCCCCTCTGATCTCTATTTCTTGCTTTAATTCCTCGAATGGAATATGCTGAATATTGAGAGGTAACTCTTTAATAGTTTTGATATTTGCAGTTACATCATCGCCAATTTCACCATCTCCACGCGTTATGGCTTTTTCCAGGATGCCATTCTTATAATGGAGACTAATTGCAACGCCGTCTACTTTCAATTCACAGACATAAGGATGATGTGAATTGTCGAGTCCTTGTGTCACTCTTTCATCAAAATCACGAACTTCCTGTTCAGAATATGTGTTTGCAAGCGATAGCATTGGTTTCTTATGCATCACTTGAACAAATTCTTTGAGTTGAGTACCACCTATTCTTTGAGTTGGGGAATCAGGTGTAAGGAGTGAAGGATCCAGTTGTTCCAAATCCTGCAATTCTCTGAATAATGCATCATATTCTCTATCACCCATGATGGGATGAGCTTCCACATAATATGCATGATCTGCTGCATTGATGATTGCGCGCAATTCCGCTGCTCGCTTGGAAGGCGATTGTTCAGATAGATTAGATGAAAATATGTCGAATTGACTCATGGAACTCAATGATAGAAATGACATTGAAGTGCAAAAATACCTCTTTCATTCATAGGGACAATCATATCCCCGGAATGATCACAATCACATTGAATTTGTAATTTGCGATATGACATATCTATTTCGCATATTGTTGCTAATGATTCCACTTGTGGCATTGCTGTCTTCTTGCACAGTGCTACGTCCTCGATCTGTATTCAAAGAACAGATTTGTCCTCCTCCGCCATCACAAGCATGTTTTCCAAAACGCTTCACAGGCCCCATATTAGATACCGCATCTGCTGGAAAAGAGCGATTTATGAGCATTCGTCCTGTAGAGGGCTTGAATTCACCCGTTATAGATGAATGGAATATTTCATTTTTAGGTGATTCCACCATTTGGAATACCGCATCTGCAGGGGGAAGTCAGATATTGAGATCCATTCGTTTCTATAATGAGAAGTCTGTTTCAGAGATTTACACCCCTGAAATGGAAGAAAATGGTTCTCTTGGTTTTGTGACCGGAGATTCGAAAAAAGCAATAGGCGCAAGAGTATCAGCGACTGCATATCCCGGGGATGCTGATATCATTGCTTCTGAACTTACTACTAATGTGGTCAAACCCCTTGATAGAATTGAGGTTTCTTCCCTATTGCATTGGGATTCTCATCCTTCACTCTCTCCTAATGGATTATTGCTTTTTTTTACTAGCGATAGATTAGGTTCTTTACAAGGTACAGATATATATGTATCGGTTAGAGATGGAAATACCTGGAGTGAGCCCATGAATTGCGGTAATATTATCAATTCACGATGCGATGAATTGAGTCCCTTTGTGACAAAACAAGGAAATATGCTCTTATTCTCATCATCTGGTCATGCAAATCTTGGCGGTTATGACATATTTTCTTCCATGTTCGATCCGGAAACCGTACAAAAAGCAGTGCTTACACGCGATTCTATGGCTTTAGCTTCAGCATTTGAACAACCATCAAATATTGGGGCTCCAATTAATACCATTTATGATGAATTATTTCCATCTTCTCCAAGCAATCGGATTGACACCCTCCTATATTACAGCTCCAATCAGCTTTCATCAGAAGAAGATTTTGCATTTGACATCTTTGTTTATCATCCTGCCTATCAATTCGATACAGTGAAGCAAACACCTATTGTAAAGTGGCAAATGACATCACCCACACTCAAAAGAGCTGATAAATTGGACCCAAAAACAATTATCACCATTGAAGGTAGAGTATTGGATGAAGAAAATAAGAAGCCGGTGAAGAATGCCGAGGTTACAACAACATTATATCCAGAAAATGAGATAATTGATCAACAAATGACCGATACTGCCGGGAGATATACCGTAAAAGTTGCTACGAATAGACCTGTCAGGATATCTGCTGAATCTGACGAACTCTTTGAAAGTGCAATGATTTACACATTTTCCATGGCAGATTCCAATGCAGTAATAGCAGATCCTTTGAAATTACCCAAGTCCATAGCTCTTCGCATTAATTTTCCTACTAATGAGTATAAAGATCCATATCCATTTGTTTTGGATTCAAATGGCAATGAAACAACAATTGGATATCAGCAGGCTATTATAAAAGTGGCTCAGAATCTGCAACGATTTCAGCAAAGTATAGGTAGTTTGGCCATTGTTGGGCATACAGATGAGATTGGTAGTAATGAGTATAATATGAAGCTTGGACAAAGAAGAGCTGATTTCATCGTCAAGCAATTGGTAAAACTAGGCGTACCTTCCGGAATGCTCAAATCAGAGTCCAAAGGAGAGGAGTCCTTACTAAAGAAAAGACCTTCCGAAGAAACAGATAACTACAATAAGCGCTGTCGAAGAGTCGAATTATTCAAATTAATTCGATGAAATCGTGGAAAATTCACTGATTTTCAATCCTTGAAATTCCCTAATTTTGCATACTGATCACCATCAAAAACACGGAGTTACTCCATGAATATCCTTGTGTGTATTTCACAGGTACCTGATACCACAGCCAAAATCCAAGTATCCGGCGATGGAAAATCCATTGAAAAAACCGGAATCAAGTTCATTCTTAATCCATATGATGAATTTGCAATTGAAGAGGGTCTGCGCTTAAAAGAGCGATTCGGCGGCACAGTTACAGCTTTGACTATTGGTCCCGAAACATCGAAAGAAATACTCAGAACAGCACTAGCAATGGGTGTAGATAAAGCTTGCATCGTGAAAACCGATGATATTCTTGATTCATTCAATGTTGCTGAAAATATTGCCGGTTATGCAAAGTCAATTTCACCTGACTTGGTAATTTTTGGAAGACAATCCATTGATTTTGACTCTTCCGGCATGGCTCCAATGGTAGCCGAAATGCTTGATCTTCCATCAATTTCAGTGGTTTCATCATGGAATATCGAGAATAATACTATTTCCGCAGAGCGCGATATCGAAGGTGGAAAAGAAGTATTAACATGCTCAATTCCCTGTGTGATTAGTGCTCAAAAAGGATTGAATGATCCTCGTTATCCGAAATTACCGGATATCATGAAAGCGAAGAGCAAGCCAATTGAAGAGATTGCTTCTTGTCATGGTTCTGCCTTGGTAATGTTGACATCCATGGCGCTTCCATCTTCACAAAGAGTAGGAATGATTGTTGGTGATTCTGAAGCAGATATTGCTTCAGTTGTTACAGCGCTACATGAACAGGCAAAAGTTATTTAATTAATCCGGAAGATTTCACTCATGAAACATATCATCGTTTATATCGAATCAAAAGATGCAAGTTCACTGAAAAGAACTTCCTATGAAGCATTAACGGCAGCTCGTTCTATTGCAGGTGATGCACAAATCACTGCATTTGCCGTGAATGGCTCTGAACAAGCACTTGCAACAGCAGGTCACTATGGCGTACAATCCGTAGTGCTCGCTAAACATGATCTCCTTTCCACCTATTCATCCACAGCCACAGCAGAAGCGCTCGCTCAATATGCGCAATCAGTATCAGCGGATACGATCATCCTATCAGGAAATGCTTCCGGAAAGGAAATAGCACCACGCTTAAGTGTGAAGCTTAAGGCAGGAATTTTGCCCGATTGCA
>JACCDW011054045.1_pt1 | contig 32642 bp, 58 predicted proteins | sample 7449781 | NCBI WGS metagenome assembly JACCDW01 (sample SAMN15323449, study PRJNA562643) | freshwater metagenome | isolation source: river surface water | place: USA:Blue River Watershed | collected 2017-08-18
AGATTCGGGCGGTCAAGGCTCCAAAGGCACACAAGTTATGAGATTGTGCGTCCAATGGAGACAACTACACGAACCCAGGGTTCTTTGATAGAGCCTCGTGAAGTTTACTCCCTTAATGTAATGTGATTTGAAGTTTTGAATCACACCAAATGAAAGGAGGACTTATGGAAAAGTCATTTAGATTAGTATCCTATTTTCTAGGATTTTTAGCAGTAGCCTTTTTGGTTCAATATTTGACCACAACTAAATTTGCTACACTAAAGGAAAAGAACGGCTATTACAGCCAAGATGTTGTTTCGATTAAAACTCGTGAACAACAATTAGATTGCCTAGCAATCAATATCTATCGTGAAGCAGGCTATGAACCCTTTGAAGGCAAAGTAGCTGTCGCTCAGGTCACCATGAATCGAGTTCAAACTGGTAAGTTTGGTAAAGATGTCTGCGGTGTAGTATACCAAAAAAATGTTATTATGGAACGAGTTGTTTGCCAATTCTCATGGGCCTGCGATGCTGTTCATAGAAATAGACCAATTAACAAGGAGGCTTATAATGAAAGTTACGAAGTTGCAAAGAAAGTCCTTTTGGAAGGATTTAGATTATCTGTTCTCAAAGATGCTCTATACTATCATGCCACCTACGTTAACCCAAGATGGCCACTGGAAAAAATTGGACAAATAGGACAACACATTTTTTACAAACAGAAAGGTAACAACATATGATTGACAACATCAACCAACTTAAAGAGTTCGTTCAAACCAAAATTTCTGTAATCTCAGCAGAAACGTTTGGTTGGTTGGCGGCTATTGTATTACACGCTTCTACTATTCCTAGCCTATTAGCAGTTATGTCTGGACTCACAGATAGACTGCCTGGAGTAGATTTGGTTCTGCTTGTTTGGACAGGTCTTACACTAATGTTTATTAAAGCGGCTATCCAAAAGGACATGCTTAACATTGTTACCATTGGAGTTGGATTTATTATTCAAGCTACAATGATGGCCTTGATCTTTTTTAAATAATTTGGTAATCACCGTAGTTGACTTTGGTTGACTACGGTGTTATACTAACAATGTCGTAATTCACACACAGAAAGGCAGTTTATGAAAAAGGCAATCGCAGTAGGCATTTTGGCAGCAGCTATTACAGGCTGTTCGTCGATGAAAGATATTCCAGAACGCAAAACTTATGCTCAGCCGTCTTGGTATCAAGATTGCGCTCAAGAAGGTGTTAAAGGTTGGTTCTGGTGGAAAGAAGATATGGTCTATGCCTGTGGCGCAGGTGAATCAGCATATGCACAAGCCGCAGAAGAACAAATGGACGCTATCGCTATGAACAACTTTGCCAAACGCATCAATGGCACAGTTAACAGCGAAACAATCATTGACATCAAAGACGACAAGAAAACTACTCGAACTTTGATTTCATACAAAGTAGAAAATACATCTATTCGCAAGCACGTGAAAACTGAAAAAGGTCACTTCACTATGAACGGACGTCACTACACATACGTTCGTCTTGAAATGAAGAAAGAAACTTTTGAACAGTTGATCGCTGACGCCAAAGCACAGAAAGCACAATAATGGACGGCTACAAAGTTAAAGAACTAATGTGGCTGATCATTGTGGGTCTAATAGTTGTAATCTATTTGACAGGCTGTAGTTCTGCTCCAAAGGTGCAGGCACAGAAGCCTCAATATTGTCATACAAGTCAAACCATTCAAACTGAAAATGGTGAACGTGTTAACAGTAGAACACAAGTAGAATGCACAGATGATCAGATTAAAAGGTTAACTGTTGCTCGTGTTGGTTTATCAAAAAATTGTGGTTATTTTACTAGTTGGATGAAGAAAGGTGGACAGGATGTTCAATACCGTGCGATCAGTTGTCAGTTGCCTGATGGTAGCTGGGAAATTGTTGATACTTACGGCCAGTAGTTCTGTATTTGCCAACGACATAGAAGAACCTAGATTCTTTGAATATCGTAATGGCGGTTTTATAAATCGCCTTACTGATCTTAGTTTTGGATGGTTTAAGACTCTTGACGACGAACAGAAAGTTTCTTATAATCAAGCATTGTCTCATGCAGTATTTTATGCTAATAACGGAGAACCAGTTCGTTGGTATAAAAAGGATGCCAGTGGCGTTATTGTTCCAGCAATGACTTGGCCAAGTGGCGCCGGATATTGTCGTAGAATGCACATACAATCTATTGCGTATGGTGTAGAAAAAACAATGTCAGCTACTGCCTGCTTTAACGATGTAGATAATCAATGGATCTGGGTAGGTAAATAATTTTTCATGAGAATACATACTAGCGATAAAATCATAGCTTGGCTAACTTTATTCAGCGGATTAACCATATCCGCTGTTGCCATTTATTATTCAGTAGCAGGTCTTACTGCTATTTTTGCCGCGGCTGTTATACCTATCATTGTTATGGGTGTGGCACTAGAAATTAGTAAACTTGCAGCCACGGTCTGGTTAAAACAGAATTGGAATAGAGCACCAAACTTTATTAGAGCTTACTTATTGGCTGCTATTGCTATTCTAATGTTGATTACCTCTATGGGTATATTCGGATTCCTATCAAAAGCACACAGTGATCAAAGCCTAGTTTCAGGCGATGTAATGTCAAAGATAGCTGTCTATGACGAAAAGATTCGAACAGCAAAGGATAATATAGATGCTAACCGCAAAGCACTCAAACAAATGGATGAGGCTGTGGACCAAGTTATGGGTCGAAGCCAAGACGAAAAAGGTGCGGACAAGGCAGTTGCGTTGCGTAGAGGGCAGGCCAAAGAACGCTCTAGATTACTTTCTGAGATTGCCGCCGAACAGAAAACAATTGCCAAACTTAGTGAAGAACGGGCACCCATCGCCGCTGAAGTTCGTAAGGTGGAAGCAGAAGTTGGTCCAATAAAATATATTGCTTCGTTTGTTTATGGAGAGACCAACGAAACTATTTTAGAGAAAGCAGTAACTTGGGTCATTATAATTATTGTTATTGTGTTTGATCCGTTGGCTGTTATTTTATTGCTGGCTAGCCAATACAGTTTCCAATGGTTCCGTAAAGATGAAGACGAACCCGGAGTAATTGAAACAAAAGAAGAACCTAAAGAGGACGACGGATTTAAATTCTTAGCCGAAGAAAAAGATCTGTATCCAGTGGCCCTTGAAGATCCGCATCCTGTAGGTTGGATGTATCCAAAACACGCAAACATTCAAGAATATAAAATTGAAGATGCTGACGACGAAGAACCAACGTTCGACGAAAAGAAACCTTTAGAAGAATGGAATGAAATGATTGCTGAAGCCGAAAAGGCTGTGCAAGAAGAAGAGGATCACGATATTATTGCTCAAGCATCCCATTCTGAAAAAGAAGCAATGGCAAAGTGGAAAGCAGAACATCCTGACAGCAGTCTAAAACATCAACGTAAACTGTTAGAAAGAGGAATGATCGAAGAGCTGCCCTGGCTAAAATATCTAAAAGCTCAACCTGATTTCTCAGACGACGATGCAGCCGAAGAAGCTGCTAAATGGGCACAAGAACAACTAGAAAAGAAAAAGAGCGAATATGTGCAAAATGCCGAACAAAGCGAAAAAACAATTTGGCAGAGAGTGCAGGACGCTAAAAAATGACTGATAAAATTCTAGTAGTAACCCCACCAGACGACATCCTATTAGATGGAATTAGGATTACCCATGTAGAACTGACAGACGAACATAGTTCTATAGTTTCGTCAGCACTGATAAATTCTACATTACCTCATACTATTATTAATTACGTTTGGAAGATGGGAGATCCTGTAAATTGGCTTATGGACAAGGTTCTCAAGAGTGACATTATTATTTTTAATGCCGAGGCTGAAAACAACGGAGCAATAGAATTAATTTTGGGCTGGATTGCTGCTCAACCGCAATCTTATTATTTTGGTAATCTTCGTGATTTACATTTAGCTAACAATCGTGTTATATATACAAGTGATGACGTTTTAATCTTACTGGAGAAAATTGCAAAAAGAACATGAAAAACTATAATCAACACAAAGGAACTGGAGTTACAGTTAAAGAGCATGAAAACATTAATCAAGCTCTAAGAAGATTTAAGAAAAAAGTAGAAGACGCAGGAGTCTTGGATTCCTTGCGTAAAAAAGAATTCTACGAGAAACCAACCACAGAACGTAAACGTAAAAAAGGTGCTGCCAAAGCACGTTGGAAAAAGAGATTACGTGAGCAACAACTACCACAAAAATTATTCTAAGAAAGGTTTCAAATGCGTATCGAAGATGAAGTCAAATTAGACTTCAAAGATGTATTGATTCGCCCTAAACGTTCTACTCTTTCAAGTCGCAAAGAAGTAGATCTAACACGCACATATAAATTCAAACACAGTGGCCATAGTTGGACAGGAGTGCCTGTTATGGCATCAAATATGGACGGAGTTGGAACTATAGGTATGGCCAAGGCATTATACAAACATCAACTGTTTACCTGCCTTGTTAAAAATTACGACGAAGACGATCTGTTCGACCTAACAGGTAAGTTTGGCGGCAAGTATTTTGCTGTCAGCACAGGAACTGGCGAAAAAGATTTTCAGCGTTTAGGAAGAATTATCAATTCTTATCCAGAAATACAATTCATCTGTATTGATGTAGCCAACGGTTACAGCGAACGATTCGGTGATTATGTAGCAAGTGTTAGAAATGCTTGGCCGGATAAAACTATTATCGCCGGTAATGTGGTTACCGCGGATATGACACAGGAGTTAATTTTACGTGGCGCAGATATTGTTAAAGTGGGCATTGGCCCTGGTAGCGTTTGCACTACTCGTATTCAAACTGGTGTGGGCTACCCACAGCTTAGTGCTATTATTGAATGCGCCGATGCTGCTCACGGGCTTGGCGCTCATATTATTGCTGATGGTGGATGTGTTTGCCCTGGCGATGTTGCTAAGGCTTTCGGGGCTGGTGCGGACTTTGTAATGTTAGGTGGTATGCTTGCCGGGCACGACGAAGGTGGCGGCACAGTTGAAAACGGAATGGTTACATTCTATGGAATGAGTTCTGACACCGCAATGGAAAAACATCACGGCGGCGTCGCGAATTATCGTTCTTCAGAAGGCAGAACAGTTCAGGTGAAATATAAAGGTTCCGTAAACGACACAGTATTGGATCTGTTGGGTGGATTGAGATCTACTTGCACCTACGTCGGCGCACCCAGTCTTAAACAATTGTCTAAATGCACAACGTTTGTTCGTGTTAGTAGACAAATCAACGATGTATTTGTAAAATAATGCTTGACTATTACGATAAAAGAAAGTATAATACTACTATGAATACAGATATTATGATTGATTTAGAGACACTAGATGTTCTCCCTTCCGCAACAATTCTTACAATCGGCGCTGTTAAGTTTGATCCTTTTGGCTCTGACATTGAAGAACCTTCAATGGAAAAATTCTATGTAAGAGTAGACGTTGATAGTTGTGACAAGATTGGTTGCACAGTTAGTCAAGCAACACTAGATTGGTGGGCTGGGCAAGAAAAGGCTGCACAAGATGAAGCCTTTGATCCTAACAACAGAATTGACATTGTTGATGCAATGAATCAACTGTATAAATTTTGCTGGGGAGCCAAACGTGTTTGGAGTCACGGTGCAGGCTTTGACGTTATCATTTGCGAACATCTGTTCCGCAAAATTGGTAAAGCAGTTCCATGGAGTTTTTGGGAAGTCCGTGATACTAGAACACTATTCGATATAGGAATTAATCCTAATCGCCCTCCCGTGCTAAAACATCATGCTCTAGAAGATGCTTGGAATCAAGCAGTAGGTGTGCAAAATGTCTATAAAATGCTAAGAACAGCTAGTTCTGGTTTAGACGGAAAATTGTTTGCACCTTTGGCTAATCAGAGATAAATATTTTTTGTAGAAATGCACCTTTAGGGCATTACTACAGGGCATAGGGCCCAAATAGATCTTACTTTACAAGGAGATAGACAATGTCTAAGATCATCGGTATTGACCTCGGCACCACCAACTCATGCGTGGCTATCGTCGAGAATGGAACTTCCAAAGTTATTGAAAATGCAGAAGGTGCAAGAACTACACCTAGTATCGTTGCCTACGCACCGGACGAAGTATTAGTAGGAGCATCAGCAAAACGTCAAGCAGTTACAAATCCTAAAAATACAGTATATGCTTCTAAGCGTTTGATTGGACGTAAGTTCAACGAAAAAGAAGTTCAAAAAGACCTAGATCTAATGCCATATGAAATCTTTGAAAGCAAAAACGGAGATGCATGGGTTAGAGCACAAGGCAAAGAATTAGCACCACCACAAATTTCTGCAGAAGTCTTGCGTAAAATGAAAAAGACAGCAGAAGACTATTTAGGTGAAGAAGTTACCAAAGCAGTTATTACAGTGCCTGCTTACTTTAATGACCAACAACGTCAAGCAACTAAAGATGCAGGACAGATTGCTGGCCTAGAAGTGCTACGTATTATCAACGAACCAACAGCGGCTGCATTGGCCTACGGTGTTGATAAAGCAGACAAGAAAGATCGCAAAGTTGCTGTCTACGACTTGGGCGGCGGAACATTCGACGTGTCCATTATTGAGATTGCCAACGTAGACGGAGACAAACAGATTGAAGTTCTTTCTACCAACGGTGATACATTCCTAGGTGGTGAAGACTTTGACCAACGTATTATGGATTACTTGGTTGAAGAATTTAAGAAAGAAAACGGAATCGATCTAACTAAAGATATGTTAGCTCTACAACGTTTAAAAGATTCAGCTGAAAAAGCTAAAATTGAATTGTCTAGTTCCTCACAGACAGATGTAAACTTGCCTTACATTACTGCTGATGCAAGTGGTCCTAAGCACATGAATGTTAAGTTGACTAAAGCGAAACTAGAAAGTCTTGTTGAGGATCTAATTAATCGTTCACTAGCACCTTGCCGCATCGCTATGAAAGATGCAGGTGTAAGTGCCAGCGACATTGACGAGGTTATCCTTGTTGGCGGTCAGACACGTATGCCTAAGGTGCAAGAAGAAGTCGAAAAGCTGTTCGGCAAAGCACCACGCAAAGATGTTAACCCAGACGAGGCAGTTGCCGTTGGTGCCGCTATTCAAGGTGCAGTGCTAGGCGGTGATCGCAATGACGTTCTATTGTTAGACGTTACGCCATTGTCACTTGGTATTGAAACAATGGGCGGCATTATGGCAAAGATCATTCAAAAGAATACAACTATTCCTACAAAGGGACAACAAGTATTCTCTACTGCTGAAGACAATCAGCCTGCTGTCACTATTAAAGTGTTCCAGGGTGAGCGTGAACTATGTCAGCACAACAAACTATTAGGTGAATTTAATCTAGAAGGTATTGCACCCGCCCGTCGCGGTATGCCGCAGATTGAAGTTACTTTTGACATCGATGCCAACGGTATCATGAATATCTCTGCCAAGGACAAGGGCACCGGCAAAGAAAACAAAATTACTATTAAATCTGATAGCGGATTAAGCAAGGAAGAAATCGAACGTATGGTAAAAGATGCGGAAGCAAATGCCGAAGCAGATAAAAAAGCCAGAGAATTGATCGAGACTAAAAACTCAGCTGAGGCTCAACTTCACGAAGTTAAAAAGGATCTTGAGGATTTCCGTTCTGAACTTAACGAATCAGAAATCAAAGAAATTGAAGATGTTATCACAGCAGTTGAAGAAGCACAAAAAGGCAACGACGTTGAAAAAATCCGCGAGGAACTCAACAAAGTTTATCCTGCTATGAAAACACTATTAGAGAAAAAGCAGGCCAAAGAACAGGCAGCACAGCCTACTCAGCCTGGACCGGATGATGTAGTTGATGCTAGCTTCACAGAGAAGAAAGCAGACTAATCATATAAGGGGCACCTTATAGGGCCCCTAATTGTTCTTACTTTATAAGGAGACTATTATGAACAATCAACTAGCTAGACTAGACGCTCTAAGCAGAGCACTTGTAGGATTTGATACAATGTTTGATCAAATGGAACGCCGTTTTGCCAACAGTGTGTCTAATAACTATCCTCCACATAATATTTTAAAATTAGACGAAAACGAATATGCTATTCAACTAGCTGTAACAGGTTTTGATAAATCTGAAATTTCAGTTACTGTAGAAGATAACGTATTAGTGATCAAAGGCGAAAGCATGATTACAGATTATGCTCCTGAGCAATATCTGCATCGCGGCCTAGCAACTCGTGATTTTGCTAAAGAATTTCCATTAGCAGAGCATATCGAAGTAGCTGGAGCAGAAATTAAAAACGGTATGCTAACCGTTAAATTAATTCGCAATGTTCCTGAATCTGCAAAGCCAAAAGTCATTGACATTGTAGACGTTAAGTAATAAAATATAGGGGAAGGCAACTTCCCCTATAAATATCAAAAACGGAGTAGATATGACCGCAGAAGCAAAAATTGAAGAAAAAGTTGTAACCATTTTACAACCGCCTAGTTTATGGAAAGTTGTGTTTTTAAATGATGACCAAACACCCATGGAATTAGTCATTGAACTCCTAACTGGAATTTTTAAACATTCTGAAACTCGAGCCAAAGAAATTACTCTAGAAATTCACGAAACCGGCAGCGGAGTAGCAGGCATCTATACACATGAGATTGCCGAACAACGTGGAATCGAAGCAACTCAAGTTGCAAGACAAAACGGATCGCCATTACGCATACAGGTTGAACAAGAATGAGCCTAAGAGAAATTACAAAAGATTTGCATCATGAAGCAGAAACAACAGTATTTGCAAAAATGCTGCTCAGTGGTAAGATTGAAAAGCAAGACTACAGAAATTATCTATACAACCTACTAGCAATTTACGATCCGATTGAATGGTATTGTAAACGTCAAGGCTTCCTTGACACCATGCCAGACCTTCCACGTTTAAAAGGCATTCTTGCAGACTTTCAAGAATTAGACGACGGATCATATTGCTATCTAACACCAGCAACATTAGAGTATCAAGCATACCTTCATAAAATTTGTAATGACCCGGAACGTAAACATTTGGTTAAAGCGCATCTATATTGCCGTCATATGGGCGACTTATTCGGCGGCCAAATCATTAAGAAACAAGTAGCACACATCAGCAGTGGCAAGTTCTATGACTTTGAAAATGCTGATTCAATGAAGATGGCTATTCGTCAAACACTCACAGATGACCTTGGAGACGAAGCTCGTGTAGCATTTGAATTTGCTATCAAAATGATGCGAGATCTCTATCGTGGAGAGTAAGGTCTGGAACACACTAATAGGAATTCAAAACCTATTAGAAAAAAGATTCGAAGAAACCGGAGTTGAAACTCACGAACCGGGAATGAATCGATTCAATCAGCCGGGTTGGGTTAATAGAGTATGGATCAGCGAAAGTTATCGTAGAGCCCATATCGATGTAGTCGATGCCCGATCCACAAAGGGCCTCTGGATGATGCATTGCTGTGTTTTCCCTCATATCCATAACCCGGCACCCATATTTGGATTTGATGTTATCGCAGGTAAAAACAAGATCACTGGATGTTTTATTGACTACAGTCCTACCGTAGATCGTAATCACCCTATGATTGAATATTTTGCCGAAGAAGTCAGCAGATACGAGTGGATCCGTGAAAGAGAACTTCCGGACTGGGCACAACGTATCTTTAGTAAAAGTATGGTTGCTGCGGGCAATGTCAAGGATGAAGATGAGCTCAGACAAATAGAATCTTTAGCTCATATACTAGTAAACCATTACACAGAAACCGTAGGTGAAACTAATCACAAGACGGCAGACACTACATTTGAGCAAAATTTCTACGCTCAAAATCAAAAGCAAAACCCGCATACACCGCGTGTTATGACCAGCTTAGGGCTTGACGAAGAAGACGTAAGAGTTTTTATCCAGGATTGCCTATTCCCAGAAATACGATAAATACTCTGTTATGAGATTTTTTGAATTTGCCAATCTAGAAATAAGCGAAGCTCCCATTGGAGTTTCTGGGCTTTTTAAGTATCAAGGAACTAAGAAAGATCGAGTTCCTGTTTTTCTAACGAAAATAGAAAAAGGTGAGCCTTTTAAAGTCAATACCAAAGAAGGTCCTGTAGATATAATCATTGATCCAGGCGAATTAGAAAAAGCCAAACAATGGATTCAAAATCCTACTTCCAATCTCAAGTTAAAAACCAAAGACGAAAAGTATCCTATTATTCCATTTGGTTCAATTGTAAAAACTAAAGATTTTGGCGGCGAAGAAGCATTCCAAAGAGAAAAAATAGAGCAAGGACAGATCGGCGAAATTCAATCTCAATTAGAAGATGCTAAAGCTGGACAACCTAGCATAAAATTAAAAGTTGGAGATAAATCCGTAGATGCAGCGGCCGTTGAAAAAGAACGCGGTTCAGTAAATGGTCGTGCTCCTAAGAGCGATATGACTGTGCTAGACGGGGAAGGCAATCCTGTAGCTTGGGTTAGTTTAAAAGGCGAACCGTTCCGCTGGGGCGGCTGGCAACATCTAGCTACAATGCCAGAAATTGCAGAGTGGTTGGACAGAATTAAAAAAGTAAACAATGGTGTGTTTGAACCCGGTATGAGCTTTGGTCTTGAAATTTCAGACGAAGTAGCAAACAAAATTGTTTTTGGAAAAGAGTTTGGCAAAAAGCCCGGTTTTTCAAACGTTGACGTTGTGTTAATCGGTGAAGTCGCAATAAACAACGGTGTGCTAACTGCTAATCGATCGTATTCTAACGGACAAACTCCAACAGGTTCCGATAAACCATATCTTGTAATGCGTTATATGCAGGGTAGAAACGACATTGGATTTAAGAATGTTCGTGCAGAAACAAATACTACAAGTGAAGGTCGTAAAGTAAAGTGGATAAATTCTGACGCTGATGTAGAATCTGCTATAAAAATGTTTTCAACCGAAAAGGATGAAAAAACTAAATTAGCTTCAATGACACCAAAAGAAAGAGCTGCATACAGAAAACAGCAAAGATTAGCAGCTCAACAGCCAAGTCAACAACCTGACGATCCCAATCAAATAATATAGTAACTTAATTCTTAAACAATTCGCTCTAAATAATAATACCGATTACCGGGAGCGAATCATGTTTAAAAGAGCACTAGTTTTACTTTCTCTAGTCTCTGCTAGTAGTATAGCTCAAGCAGAGCTAGTTCACAATTTTCAAAGTCCTGCCTTTATACCAGGCAATGGATTCAGTCAGCACGTTCTTTCTATCTATCAACTTGAAGAGAATAAGAAGAAAGAAATCAGGGCAGAAGAAGCTGCGGCCATAGCCAAAGCAGAAGCAGCAGCCAAAAGCACAAACCTAAGCAAATTCCTAGTTAACGTCGAAGCACGTATCTACGCACAGCTATCTAAACAATTAGCTGATCAAATGTTCTCCGAGGGTGGCGGCGATAGTGGAACTATGAACTTTCAAGGAACTAACATCAGTTGGGTTAAGACTGGAACTGATGTTACTTTAACCATTATTGAATCTAATGGTAGTCGCACAGAAATAGTTGTGCCCATAGCGAGCTTTGCATTCTAATGAAGAAAGTAGTTTTATCTTTACTAATAGCAGCAGCCTTGTCAGGTTGTGCTAGCGTTCATTTGGAACTTGCTAAAGAAGAACCCATAGCACTAAAAGCAAGAGAAAGTCTTTTTAGCACATTACCAGAATTAGATGGTCCTCCGATGACTATAGCAGTTTATGGGTTCCAAGACAAAACTGGGCAAATGAAGCCTAACGATAAGTTAGCTGTGTTCAGCAAAGCTGTAACACAAGGTGCTGAAGTATTTTTAATTAAATCACTTCAGGACTCAAAGAATTGGTTTAAGGTGGTTGAACGAGTCGGGTTAGATAACCTCGTAAAAGAAAGACAATTGATTCGCAACCAACGGGAAGTTTATGAGGGCAAAGACGCTAGGCCCCTTAAACCAATGACAGTAGCTGGAATTATGATTGAAGGCGGTATTATCGGTTATGATTCCAACATTCGCTCTGGCGGTAACGGAGCGAGATTCTTAGGTATTGGCGGAAGTCAACAATACAGAGTAGATGAGATTGTTATATCTATGCGACTGGTTAGTGTCAACAGTGGCGAAGTGTTGATTACCAATGCAGTATCTAAGACGATCTATAGCACACAACATAACGTAGGGGTTCTTCGTTTTGTAGACGCTGGCACGAAAGCCATTGAGCTGGAAAACGGTGCGGCACTCAACGAACCAACTACCTATGCTGTGCGTGTAGCTATAGAACAAGCGGTCTATGATATGATCGTCGAAGGTGAAAAGAAAGGTCTATGGAGATATAAAATTTCTAAACCTGCTGTTATAGAGGAGAAGAAAAATGAGTTGGTTCAACCACAAACCGTCGAAACACCCAAAAGAGCCGCAGAGCCCATACCTAACACACAGGTCCAGCCCAGCGACGGAAAAGGCAATGAAACAGGCAAAAAAGTTGAGTCAAAAGAAGAAAAATCAACAGGAGTAGTTCCTGTAAAACCTGAACATTTAGTAGTTATAGAAGAAAAAGCAGAAACAAAAGTTGAATCTTCTAAAGTTCAATTATGGGGTCCTAGATATCTTAAAGAAGACTCATACATTTATAAAGAGGCAAATGAAAAAAGTCAGCGCACTTGGTTACTTAAAAAGGGCACTGAATTAACAATCTTATCTCCGGGGCCTGCAGGTTGGCACCAAGTAAGTGACGTAGAGAAACGTAAGGGGTATGTGCGAACTGACGTGCTTTCAGAACACAAACCGTAATGAGTTAAGCATAGGAGAAATTTTTTACAAAATTAAATTATGGATGCATTAACAAACTTTAACTTGCATCTGGAGCGATTAAAATGAAAAAAAGAAAAACAGGCGATGGCGGGTTGTCGAGAAAATTACTCGCAATACTAATGATATCTGGAATGGTATCATCGGGTGCTTACGCTAACGATGTTTATATGGAACAAATTGGTGATAATTCCAGTGTTTCAATTACACAAACCGGAGCTGGCAACATGGTCAATGGTAACGTCGGCGGGCTTGGCAACGTTGACGATGCTGCAATAATCAGAGGCGATCTTAACAATGTTACGATCAGTCAGATCGGTGCTGGAAACATTGTCAGCATGATCATCAACAACGAATCGAATGGCACAGGATCAACCGTAGTAGTTTCAGCGGACGGTAGCAATAACACTCAGACTATCGGATGTGGAACTGCATTAAGTTCATCGTGTAATGCCAGCATAATTAGATCCGAAATTACAGGTAACAATAATAATACCGTTCAAACACTAAGTGGTGGTGTTGTGCAGAGTAAGATAGCGATAAACGGAAATTATAATAACGTAACACATACCGCATCAGGTGTAGGACAACATTCAGGAGAAATTACAGTCTCAGGCAGTGGCACAAATACTCTTGCTAATGCCGTGACATTGACACAGAGTGGAGCTTTGACCAAGAATGCAGTTATTACCAGCAACGGTTCTAATAATAACGTTATTGTTACTCAGTCCGATTAACAGCTATGCCGGCGTAGGCAAGGTTACTGAACAGACTGGGCCAACTGAAATATTAAGGGATAAGAAAAGTATCCCTTCGAGCCTGAACACAGGCGTGGAAATGAATGATACTGTAAGCACAGCAAAGGCCCGAGCAGAATTAACATTTGAAGATAAGACTACAGTAAAACTCACAGAACATAGCAAAATGGTCATAGATGATTTTGTCTATGATCCAAAGAAGGGTTCAGGTAAATTAGCCTTAAACATGGCGCTGGGAACAGCTCGTTATGCTAGTGGGCAGATTGCTAAAAACAATCCCCAGCAGGTAGCGATAAAAACTCCAACTGCTAATATTGCTGTTAGAGGCACAGACTTTTCAATGACTGTAGACGAACTAGGACGTAGTTTAATTATGCTACTTCCTAGTTGCGATCCTAACGGGGGTTGTGTTACAGGAGCCATTGAGGTCAGCAACTTAGGTGGTGTTGTGATATTAGATGTGCCATATCAAGCAACATTAGTTAATTCTCAAAATTCTCCGCCAAGCACTCCGACTGTGATTAAAATTGATCAAGCAAATATTAATAACATGTTGATCATTAGCAAGCCACAAGAAATTCAAGATGATAGTCGAGCAGGGGTTACCAAGAAAGAAAAAAGTTTATTAGATTTTAATGCCTTGGATGTTGACCTATTGAAATTTACTAATTTAGATGAGAATAAATTAGATGACAACAAAGCACTAGATCGTAATGACCTAAATGTTGACTTGTTAGATTTCTATGCTCAAAATGAATTAGACAGACAGAATGCCTCATTGTTGTCCGATGAACTAGACATTCCTGTTCTACCCGGGTATGCTGCAAATAAATCAATGGGACTCATGTATTATTTTAACGACGACCAGTCAAAAGTTACACTATACAAAGCAGGCACACATAATGCTACTGTAACCTTTGATACTACTAAAAATGTTACCTATACATTAATACAAGATGGGCAAACTATAATACAAAATGTCAATAAAGGCTCGACTACAACAGTAATGATTACACAAAATTAACTAAGCAGTTTTTTTAGAGTATGTTTACTCTAAATATATTATATCCAACACCTATAAAAATAATAAAGTTGGGGAGCGAAAATGAAAAAAACAATAATAGCCGCTTTAGCGGCATTCGTGGTATCATCTGGTGCCTTGGCTCAAACAGCCAGCCTACAGGGATCAGGCATGGGCCTATTGCAAAACGATTGGGTCAAAGCCGGAGTTAATACCAATACAGGAACATTAGGATCCGGTGGCGGAACTAGTCCAGGATTATTATTTGATCCTGCAGGAACAGGAACCTTCAATCCTTCCTATGACTATCTAACACCTGGTTCACCATTCGACGGTTTCTCACTTAAAGTTGACGGTGTTAATAAAACTAACAATAATACAGGTATGGCAGGAATTGCCAAGACCGGTGGACTTACACTCAGCAATAGCGATACAACTCTAACATGGACTGGCGCCAGCGACTTTGGAGGCAATACTTGGTCTGTGAGCAATGCTTATACCTTAGGTGTAGGAAAACCTTACATCGATATCACTTCTACTATCGTAGCAGGCGGTGCAGCATCAAATGTTTATTTTGCCAAGTTCATAGACCCAGACAGTCAAGGTATGCCTGGCGATAGTTCTGCAACAGATAACGTTCTAGGTTATGGTGCTATTCCATCAACTAATGTTGCGTTCTCCGAAGCTACCGTATCACGCTATGCGTTAGGTTTGTATTCCGCAGCATCAAACGTTAGAGCGGGTATAAATGTTTGGAACACACAAGCAGACAGCTATATTAATGCTGATGCATCGTGTGGCACTGGAGTATTATATTGCACCAATGATCATACTATCGGTTTAACATTTAGCTGGACTGGAGTTAACTCTGGAGATACACTAACAGCCAGCTATGCTTACATTTTTGGACCAAGTGCGTTTGGTGCAGCTAGTTCGGCCGTAACAGGTGGCGCAGGTGGAGGCACACCAGGAACTGCTCCAGGCGGTGGCACACTTGTAGACGTGGGTTCAGCAACAACTGCGGCCAGTTCACCAAGCACACCGTCAACTCCAACAGTCACAGGAACTTCAACTGTAAACGGCACTCCGACATTTGCTGATACTACCGGTGATGCAGTTGTTATATCAACATCAATAATAGCAGGCAACTATTTGACAAGAAATTATAATAGTTTAACAACCACAGAGATGGGTCGTGTAACCACTACACCACGATCTATTGTAACTACCTACAGCGATAGTTCAACTACTACAGCACCAACAACATCATTGACAGCATCAGAAACATACTATAACAACTTAGATGTCACACATGCCGATGTTGCTACAGGTTCAGCAGCTATAGGTGATGCAGTATGGGTTTCAAACGGTATTGATAATTCAAGCCTAGTTAATGCTAGAAATACACCTACTTCTGTTCAAGGTGCTAAGACATTAACTGTGTCTACAGCAGGGGTTATCACAGCCAATGAGTTATACACAATTACAACTCCTACAAGATTTACCTATGATAGAACTACAACTACTGTAAACGCAAATGATTTTGCACCAACAAGTTCTTACACAGATACTTCTTCTACTACTACAACATCATCAACTGTAACAGGTGATTATGATGTAGTGACCAACGATAGTATCGGACGTTCAGCTAACTATGCAGTTTCAGTTGGCCTAAGAACAGATCAAATTGAAACTGTAAGTCAACTACAGGCAATGATCAACAGAAACGCAGAGTTTGGTAAGACATTGACTTACAAATATTACGACCATAGCAGAGACGGATATCGCGGTCATTCTACAGTGCTTGGAGTAGGACACGCCAAAGACATTGAAGGCGGAATGAACTTAGGTCTAGGCATCAACAAAATTGATACACGTTTATCCGGTAATGCAAGTTCTGTAGGTTCAGAAACTGTGCAGTTAGGTGCTACATTGAGCAAGAAAGACGTTGAGGGATTTGATCTCAGCGGAACTGTTCAACATAGTATGACTGACTATAATGTTTCAGCAACACCAAGTGTGAACGTTGTTACATCTGGCGATAGCAGACTATTAGCCACACAGGCATTCAACACCAGTTTACCTAATGTCACAGGCAAGACCAGAGGACAAGATACCAGCGTTTCTGTAAAAGCAGTTGGTCCTGGGTTTGGTCCAGACGAAATGATTCGTCCTGTGATAGGTGCAACATATGGTCAAAGATCAGCTAATGGTTACACAGCCAACGTTGATGTATTACCAGGTGTAACTGTAGCTAATAAAGTTAACAATCTAAATCAGGACTACGGTTATGCTACAGCAGGAGCAGTTGTTAAGAAAGGAATATTCAACGCTACTGCATTATACCACACAGATGGAGTAAAGCAATTAGGTGTTGGTCTTAGTCAAGAAAAAGACAATCTAACATTTAATATTCGTGCAGACAGATTAGAAACAAATCAAGGCGGTTCAAATGTTTATGGGGCAAATGTAATTTATAAATTTTAATAATAATAACAATAACAGGGCATAGCCCATCTCAAAGCCCGCTTCGGCGGGCTTTTTTTTAGGTAAATATCGAATGTTAAAAAAAATCCTTATTAGCCCGTGGACAGCGGTTATAACATTGGCACTTATTTTAAGTATAAGAATTGCCGATCCTGTCTTTATAGAAAGTGTAAGACTACGTTATTTTGACACCTTAATCACTAGTAAATCTCCAACAGAGAATAACATCTATACAGTCAACATAGATGAAGCTAGTTTAGACAAATACGGCCAATGGCCTTTACCGAGGGCAGAATATGCTAAAATTATTCAAGACTTGTATGCTCGTGGTGCTGGCCTTGTTGTGCTCAATGTTATCATGGCTGAGCCTGATCGCACTGGTGGTGATGCTGCTTTGGCCAGAGCTTTACAAAACTATCCTGTGATATTAGGATCAGTTCCAAGTGAAAAAACTAAAAATCAACCACGTAAACCGGGCAGTGCTGTAATAGGTCCAGAATGGCAGGATCGAATTGTTCAGTATCCTGGGTTAATTGCCAATGTGCCTAGTTTAGAAAATGCCGCGGCAGGCATTGGTATTGTTTCAACACTACCAGAAGTTGATGGTGTCAATCGTCGACTTCCACTAGTTGTATCTGTTGACGGTAATCTATACCCTAGTTTAAGTTTAGAGACTCTACGTGCGGCGGCTGGCGATTCAACATTCCAAATTAAGTTAAATGAATACGGTGTTGAAAAAATGCGTATTCCAAAGTTTGGTCCTGTCAGCACAGACCCACTAGGTCGAATATGGATCGATTGGAATCAACAAAATAAATCAGTTAGCCTAACCAACTTACCTAAAGACTTTGGTGGTGCTATAGTTATAGTAGGGCCAACTGCCGCAGGTATCAGTAATCCTTTGCCAACAAGTCGAGGTGCTGTATTCCCGCATGATGTTCAGGCCAGTGTTGTTGCTACTATGGCCAATGGTGTTGTTATTCAAAGACCGGACTATGCTGACGGTGTAGAAATATTAACAATATTAGTGTTGGGTTTAATTATTATTGGAATGTCGAGGTGGACTTATGTCGGAATCGCTACTACTTTTATTGGGATCGTTGCCTGTTATTTTGTTTCTCGCTACAGTTATATGGAGTGGGGAATCTTGGCAGACGCAACGGCAAGCACGTTTGGTCTTATTCTCGTGGCTCTGCATACTTATGGCGTTAAGTTTGTAAGTGAGTTCTTACAGAAGCAGGCAATCAAGAAACAGTTCGCAGGCTACTGCTCTAAAGAAGTTGTAGAGATGCTACAGAAAGATCCAGACTTAATCAAACGTGGTGTGCGTAAAGATGTATCAGTTATGTTTAGTGACCTACGTGGCTTTACACCTATCGGTGAACACTATGGTGATGACGTTGCTGGACTAGGCAAGTATATGAACGGGTATATGGACAGCATTAGTCGTCCTATTATGGACAACAAAGGTATGGTTATTAAGTATGTAGGCGATGCATCAATGCACATACATGGTGCGCCTATTGATGATCCTAACCATGCTAGAACTATTGTTAAAGTAGGACTAGAGATGTTAGATGCTGTGGATGCCTACACAAAAGAAATGGAGGCACAAGGCCTACCACCAGCTGCAATGGGTTGGGGTTGTAACACTGGCATTGGCTTTATTGGTGAGATGGGTTCAACAGATAGACACAGCTATGACATCTTGGGTGACATGGTTTCGACAGCCGCACGTTTAGAAGCACGTTGTAAGGCCTATGGTGTGCTAGCCATTGTTGGGGCTGAAACTTATAATCGCACCAAAGATGATTTCTTTTATCTAATGCTAGACAACTTACAACCAAAAGGCAAGACGGTAGCAGACTTAATTTACACAGTGTTAAGAACTAATGGGGTTGACTATACCAAAGACAAAGAGCAACATGACAAGATGCATACCTTATACAAACAGAAAAAGTTTGATGAGGCTGCGGCTATGTGTAGTAAGATGAAAGGACTGTTTGGAGGACAAATGGACAAATACTACAAAATTTGGATCGAGCGTTGTGAGTTTATGAAACAGCAAGATCTAGGTCCTAACTGGAACGGCGAATTCATCGCTCACGAAAAATAATGTATACTCCTATAGATTGGTGGTTTGACTATTCTATATGGTTGATGCTACAGTTCAAGTTCATGACTCCTGCAAAACTAATAGCTCATAATGATGAGATGGAAAAGTTTTTAAGTCAATTCAGTCTTAACGGAATTAAGAGATTACCCCTCACCGCTTGCGGCTGATTTATCATCTTCTGATTTTTTAGTAACTGCTTGATTGATTTCTTTTTCTGCTTCTACACGTTCATACTCGATGGTCTTACCACGTAGGTGTAGAACGGTGTTAACCTTTTGATTCAAACGAATTAGATCGTTGTCTAACATACGGATGCGATCAATAAGAGCGACTAGAGTAGTGTTGGCTTCCGAGATAACCGGTTTAACTTCTTTTGTTGCCCATTCCCATACATATTTGATAATCCAGCCCATGCCCACAGCCATGACGATCGGAAATCCATATTTGTTTACTAAATCTACAACGTCCATTATAATATCGCTCCTAGTGTAAATCCAATCACTGCTCCGAATATAGCGGCTTTAAACAAATCACTATCGTGCCACAGTGGTTGATTTTTTAAAGATTCTTTAGTATGCTCAGGCAAACTGTCATACCACTGAGTCCATTTATTCATTTTTTTGTTGCTCCATCTACAATAAACTTTTCTAGATCATCAACTTTGATTAACATCTGACGTCCGTTAATATTAACGAACTTAAAATAGTCGCCACCCTTCCAACCTAGTTTATCTGAATTAAATTCTTCGTCTAGAATGATTCCTTTAGGGCTGCAATCCCAGGTGTAGTCTACATACAACATATTAATCTCTTCTTGCGTCAGTTTTACCGTCTGCACGAGCAATACGGTCTACATCGGGTTTTAATCCTAATGCGTTTGATACAATAGTATCAATACGCACAACATCGTGATTCATTGTTTTTACACGATTGTCTAAGGCAATAATAATACCTTTCATACCATTAATGCTGCCCAGAACTCCCTGAAGCAATAGTTTAATTGTTAAGTATACAAAATATCCGCCAGCTAAGGCGGCAGCGATAGGAAAGCCTAAATCGCCAATTAATTTAAAAATATCATTCATGGTTCGCTCCCGGGTTTATAGCAGTATTTAACCACTTGACATATAAATTAAGTGATGCTATAATATGCGTATATTTCTTAGAAAGTGCCAGTCATGAAAATCCAAATTGTTTCCGATTTACATTTAGAGTTTGCAGACATCAATATCCAAAATGCAGGTGATACTGATGTGTTGATTCTCTCTGGCGATATTATGGTAGCTAGTAAGGTGCATAAACCCGAAAGCGAATATGGCATTCGTTTCCGTGACTTCCTAAAACGAGTGAGCTTTCAGTTTCCTCATGTGGTCTATGTTGCAGGCAACCACGAATTCTACAGTGACGGCAAATTCTTTGATGGAATTGAACAACTTCGATTAGCCTGTGCCGTTCATGAAAATATCTACTTTCTAGAACGCGATACCAAAGTTATTGATGGTGTGGTATTTGTTGGCGGAACATTGTGGACTGACATGAACAAGTTTGATCCATTGACGCTTCACGCTGTCCGCGATATGATGATGGACTATCGTGCCACTGTCAATGACCAAGCAGGTTTTCGAAAACTTAAACCGGCAGATACCTGTGAGCGCCATAAACTAACTGTAGACTATATCAAACACATAGTCAGTGAAAACAAAGAGAAAACCTGTGTTGTCGTAGGACACCATAGCCCTAGTTTTCAAAGCGTGGCTGATGAGTATAAATCGGAATATTTGATGAACGGTGCATACCACAGTGATTTGACTGCTGTTATGTTAGATAACCCGCAGATTAAACTGTGGACACATGGTCACACTCATCATCCTTTTGATTATGTTGTTGGCGAATGTCGTGTAGTATGTAACCCTCGTGGTTATGATAGCTATGAAGATACTGGTTGGGATCCAATGAAAGTTGTTGAATTATGAAACAGTTATTTTATAAAAAGGTTGGTCGTCGGTATGTGCCAGTGTCGGAATACGACAGCGAACTACTCGATGCCTTTCCAAAAGGCAATCATTTGGTAATGAGCTATCCCGGTGGTGCCAGTCGTAGGTTTAATATTGAGCCTGCGCTGGCTCCTATGATCGCTGCTGGCCGTTATGCTGAAGATGCAATTTGTCGTAAAATTCAAGAAGCCACAGAACTTCGTCCTATGAATCGAGAAATTGACGAAAATACTCAACGTAAATGGAAAAAGTTTATTGCTACTATTCCAGAAGATTTTCGTTTTATGTTCACACACGGTTCGGCTAGAGATGCTGCCGAAGCTGGCGTTGAGGCCATGCAAGTTGAAGCGGATCGTTTGATGCAACACGATAGTGTTCGCAAGGCCTACGATCATTTTATGTTAATGTGTAAACTAGTAAAGGAAAAAAATGATTAGAGTTATTTTGGCATTTGCCATTTTGGCAGCGTTGATACATTTTGGTATTACTGGCTGGCGTTCTATGACAGGAAAAGAGCGTTGGTCATTGACAAAAACTGTAAGTTATAGTATAATTGTCGCACTGCTAGCGATAGTGGTAATGATGTTTATCGTAGTTTTATTTTAAGGACACACACAATGAAACGTATTTTTACTCTCTCTGTTCTCGCAGCCGCTGTCTTGATGACTGGTTGCACTCGTATCGAAACTGGCGAAGTTGGAGTCCGAGTTGGCTTTGACAAACAGGTTCAGCAAGGTGAACTTCTACCCGGTTCGTTCAATCAAGTATTGATCGGAGATGTGCTTACATTCCCTATCAAGGACGTTAACGTCAAGTTGGAAGATATGACCCCTGTGGCTAAAGATAACAGCACTATGAAGGATCTTGATGCTGTGGTTATCTATAACATTAACCAGGCTCAAGTTGCTGAATTGTATAGCCAAAAGAGTCAAGCATTCCATGCTCGACACAATGGCGACATCTACTTGATGTATAACTACATTGTTCAAACCACTCGTAATGCTATCTACAAAGAAGCACGTAAGTATGAAGCCCTGGACATGGCAGACAATCGTCAAGCAATGGAACAGGCTATCAAAGAGCAGATTCAAAAGTCATTGGCTGAAGAAAAACTTGACGGCAGTTTGATTGTTGGACAAGTGTTGATTCGTAACATTGTGCCGGCAGATTCAGTTGTTGAAAGTGCCAACGCATTGGTCCGTGCCAAAAACGAATTGAAACAGAAAGAAGTCGAAGTTCGCACTGCTAAGATGGAAGCTGAACGTATGGCTGCTTTGAGCAACCAAGGTTCTCAGAGTATTGCCTATATGAACGCACAAGCAGCACTTAATATCTCCGAGGGTATTAAGAACGGTCGAGTCCAGACTATTGTTGTGCCAAGCAACATGACTGGCTTGATGATTAACAAGTAATATGAAGCTGTTTGGACGCAGTAGCGGATACTACCTATTCTGGACAGGCTTTATCTACTTCTGGATAGGTATGTATCTTGCTTTTACGCAAGCGGCTCGCCCAGAACTTGCCACACTAGGATTTACACTGGTTCTTAGTGTGCCGCTTTGGTGCCCGCCAGTTGCTCGTTATTTTAACATGGAGCCTTTGATGTTTAATTTGTTTGGTAAAGAAAAGAATAATGTTTATAACTTGCCGGTGCCCAAAGTAGAGCCGCCCAAAGAAGAAGAGAAGCCTGCTACTACATATTACCGATTAGGTATTACCAGCAACGGTCGTGTTAGTTTCCAAATGGGCTATAGTGAAATCACTATGAACGCAGGCGGAATCAACAACATGATTGCACAATTAGAATTATTCCGTGATCAAATTCTTCAGTATGAAGATGGCGGTCCGGAAGATGATCCAGACGGTGGTGAACCTGTGCCAGTTCCTGAACAAAAGGCTGCGTAATGGGCTCTTTACTTTCTAATATCTTTGAAGACTTTGATACAGTGTTCACTGCATCTACTCGTCACGAAAATTACGGCAAAGAAGTTGATGTGGTAGAGTTTCCCTGTGTTCATAAAGATGACAGTGAACCGTTGTCTATCATTTGGCCCGATATCAAAAATGGCCCGTGGATTGCTGGGGGTGCCTGTCTACGTTGGTATCAGAATCAACCTGTGGGCGAAAATGATATCGATATCTTTTGCAGTTCTGAACAGCAGGCCAATACAATTATCGATCAAATCAAAAGCTATGGTCGTTACAGCACCAAATACGAAAGTGAAAATGCAGTGACCTTAAGCTATCACGATAAGAAAGGTAACAAATATTGGACTTTACAAATTATCAAACGCAGATATTTCATGAATCTGCAAGACGTGATTGATAATTTTGATATTTCAGTTTGCCAAATTGGCACCTGCGGCAATAATTGGTCTTTGGGTAAGAATACTGCTCGCGATATCCGCGAGCGCAATCTTCGTATGAACATGCCGCTACAACCTGACGCTGCAAAACGATTGGTCAAATATTGGACCTACGGTTATCGTCCAGTAGAAGGTCTACTAGAAGCTGTGAAAATCAATCCTGTGGCAAAACAACATTACACATCAGATGAGGATTATCAAAATGCGTTCTGAACAAAGTTGGAGCCTGCTAGATCCAAAACCAGTGTTACTGTATTTGCCTAATTTGGATGAATACATTTGTTATTGGAACGGAGTAGCTACTACACATTTGATGGCCATGAACATTGCATTGGAACATTTTGGTGTGTATCCTACCCCCGAAATGAAAACAGCTATGGAACAGAACTATTCCAAAATCTATTATGCCGGCGGATTTAATACACGAGCATGGGATTTGAAAGTAGCCAGCTCTCCAATTTATCCTTTTGCCAAACGCATTTTGTCAGATCACACTAAAAAATTAATTCCAGATCAGAACAAAGAAATCGCAGAAGTTTTGGGTTGGTTTGATTACACTAGAGCTAGAACAGAAAAATCCTCAGTTGACAACTAGTCCGTTTGATGTTATAATATACATATCATAACAGAAAGATTGAAAATGATTACACTCAAAGAATTTATGGAAATTGTTGATTATCGTATCACTGAAGGCAGTGACTTCTGCTGGGAGTGTTATGGTTCCAATGCTTACTGTCTGGACTCGTGGAATGGAGAACAAGACGGTCATAGTCTTACAATCATTTTTGATACCAAAACTCAAGAAGTATACGAAGTTCAGGCACACGATTATCGACGTAATCGTGCTTATCGTTTGACTAATCCAGATTATCTTTCAGATCGCGACAGCGAGTCTCGTGAACGTGGTGTTAATAAAAAAGAAGCTTGGGATGATCTCGAGTATGTGGATCTCGATGTAGATGATGACTTTATCCAAAAAGCTCTGTCTATTGTCGCTGACGAAGATTATGACACTCGTGTCAGTGTTCCTGTAGATTTTACAGACGAAGAACTGCTTACTTACATGAAGATGGCACATGATCGTGACATGACTTTTAATGCGTTTGTCGAAGAGGCATTGCGTCATGCTATTGAAGAATGTCGAAATGATCCAGAAGGTATGAAAGCAAAAGCTGAACAGTGGAAATCTGTTCATATGACTAACACAGACAATCCTATTGATTTTCCCGTAACCAAGAAGAAAAAGAAAGGTAAAAAATGACTGACGCACAAAAGTTTTTAGAAGATCTAAAGACTGGTGTTCGATATGTTGTAATCAATACCTGCTATGGCGGATTTGGTCTTAGTGATCGTGCTAAAAACGAATATATGAAGTTGGCAGGTCTAACTGAAAAAGACTTTTGTGATCGCGACCTACCCAGAGATGATCCTTATCTAGTTAAGGTAATCAAAGAACTAGGTATGGGTGCTAATGGAAATCATGCTAATCTAAAGATCGTCGAGATACCTGGAGACGTAAGTTGGCACGTTGAAGAATATGATGGCAACGAATGGGTAGCTGAGGATCACAGAACATGGAGTTAATCCGTTTAAGTTTCGGTAAAGATCGTTTTCACGAACAGAGAGACATGCTGTCTTGGTGTGAAGAAAATTTTGGCGATGGAGGCTACTATTCCTTTACTAAAAATCCAGATACTGCACGTTGGTCCATAGATTCAATGTTTGGCAATACTCATTTCTTTTTCCGAGATTCTAAGGACGCTGTTCTTTTTGGATTAAAATGGCGCTAGTCATGAACAAAGTTTTAAAGGTGGCTAGTGTGAACGAGATCTTGGCAACAAGAGCTCGTGCCACCTTTTCTCATCGCATCAACTTTCAAACAGTGGGCTACGAAACACTACCTAAAATGAAAACATGGTGTGAAGAAAACTGCGAAGGGATTTGGCGCTGCGAATCGTTTCACGCACTGTATTTTCAATTCTCTGAAGAACGTGATGCTACAATGTTTATGCTTCGTTGGGGAACAGCCGAAGGGAATACTTTAAAATGAGAGTAATGAACAAATCAATTTGGCCTTTCCAGACTCGAGTTAAAGGCAACAGCGATGATATCTTTAGATGGTGTGAAGAAAAGTTATATCACGGCGGCTACTACGAACCTAATTGGTATTACAACTCTGAAACCAACACCTGGTGTTTCAAAGACGGCAAAGAGTTTACCATGTTCTGCTTGAGGTGGTCATGATTTCAGCAACTGTTAAACTAACTGAACCTGCAAACATGTATAGGCAATATAAATTCATCGATGAAGGTCCTATTAATGTTTGGCTGCTGGCCAATGTTGGTGTTCATGCAAAATTTAAAGATCTAGTAGACGAAGATCGACCCTGGCATGTTGAACATGGATATCAATATATCACCTATCATTTCGCCCGAGAAAAAGATGCTACATTGTTTGCATTACGGTGGACCTAAGATGTATCCTTGGCAACTAGATATGTTAGATAAAATGACACGATACAAAGGTAAAGGTTTTGTTCAAATAACTGGTCGAGGCATGGGTAAGAGCACCTTGAACAGCATGTTTAGCGGACAAGCATTTCAACGACTATGGGACGACATACATAATACGCCTATAGAAGATTTGAAACTTAGCGAAGGCACAGTCTATGGCAGTCGTTATTATTGCGTAGAGCCAGTTGGCGGTAGTTGGCTGCGTATGGAGACATGGTGTCTAGATAACTTTGGATCTAACGGCAGTGCCTGGGACAAGGATAAAGCACCTCAGCCTAATGCTCGATGGTATATGAATGATCGAAAGTTTTGGTTTCGTGACGAAAAAGATCAATTAATGTTTGTAATGAAATGGCGATAATTAGAGTAAAAATAACCGATTCAGATTTTAATCAGGCATATTTAAATGCCTGTCGTTCTTTGCCGGTAATTGAACTAGAGCGTCCTAGACAATATTTTCAACGATGGGAAGAAACTTATAGTTGTCGCGTTCGAGGTGACTATGTAGAATTTCCTAATAAAGAAACACTCAGTTGGTTTATATTAAAATGGTCATGAAACATCGAGTTCTTAAACGTAAAGTTATCATACGCGAATACGACTTTAAAAGAGTTGAAGAACAAGCATTAGGTCAACGCTACGCTGGTATGGCCCTCTATGACCGTGTTAGTTTTATCCCCTTAAATGAAGATTCTTTAGAAAAGCTAAAACTACAAGAAATCCTTAGAGGGAAAACTGGCCCTCTCACTGAAATAGATCCTGACTTGGCTTGGTCAAAACCTTTAAGGCTGGTCCATCAACTCAGAGATTATCTCTATGATAAACGCTATTATGAATGGCGAGTAACCACTGACCAAGAAGGATATATTTGTGTGCAGGCTCGAAAGAATACTCCTAAGAGTAGACTAGGGTGGGGAGTGTTTGAAAAGGATGTAAAGTGCAGAATTTAGAAGAAGAAATTATCAACGAGCTATCAGCAAAAATGTGTTCTGATATTGATTTTGAAATCTTATCAGGCATGTTATGCGAGATGGGCTGGACCAAAGTTATTCTTAAACCAATGACTAGAGAAACTAGTGACGCATTAGATTGTTGGGTTTCCAATAACATAAAAAATCCCTACGAAACTAGAGGAATAGTTTGGATATTTCAAGAACAGGTAGATGCTGTTAATTTTACATTGAGGTGGCGTTAATGGAATATTTTTGGAGTGAGGGTGGTAACAATCGTCCAGACTTTACCTATCGGTATACAATGAAAGAAGTCACTAGCGAAATGTATCGTTGGTGTCAAAGTTATCCTTCCAACGGACCATTCGATCGATTCCATGTTATCCGTAACTATGGACAGCCCACAGATGCTGATAAGAAAGAAGTTCCGCTCATTCAGTTTGAAAATAAAAAAGCTGCCTTCATGTTCAGCATCGCATTCAGCGAATATATCCTAGAAGACAAGACCTACAGTTTTGCCAAAGAATGGAAATAACACAAAGAATCTACGACGGCTGCGACTGCTATCCCTGGATGGAGGTTCGTGCTTGGTGGCCGGTGCGAACTATCTCGGGGAAATATGTTTGGGGTCGTAAAATCTACAAACGTAAATTTTGGGCAATATGGGGCAACGGATTTCATATGGAACCGGAAGTAGAATATGCCGAACTATTTGATATATTAAACTATGGGCAAGATTAAAAATTCTATAATGTGGCCAAGTGCGCCAGACCGAACACCGGCCGCGAGCCAAGCATTAGCTGATGCATATTTTAAACATCATTCTCCCTATACCCATCGACCACCTAAGAATAAGTATAACATCATAGGAGATCGTGTGGAAGAATGTAAAGAAGTTATTGTTCATCACTTTTCAATGGGTGATGTAGAAGATCCTGACTTGTATGCAGCTCAACCATTATTTGAATGGGAAAAAAGCGATGCTGGTCAATGGGTAATGAAAAATGCCGCTGACACTCCTACCTGGCACAGAATAGCAGATCCTATGAGCTACGGATACAAATATCAAATACGTGCTAAATTGATGGGCCCTGCTCTAACAGAATGGCTGTTAAAATATGGCGGATGATAGTAAAATTTTTATGTCAGTTGCCTATAAAAAAATAGGTGCTGTTCTAATGGAAGATCAAAAACTGATGGAGATCTTAAAAAACTATCATGTGGTAAGATTGTCAGAAGATGATGATTTTAACAGTAAGTTAACTTGGTGCATGGAGCACTGTCAAAATAAATTTCGAGATATCCGTGAAAGCGATTGCCGTGCTTGGTATTTTCAAAACGAACAAGATGCCAGTATGTTTGCTATGAGATGGTCATGAAACTAGTCTATCTCAATGACACAGGAATTCCCTACGAACACGCTGAATTGCATTTTAAGGAAGCCGCAGACTGGGCTCGTAGACAATGCTCTAGTTTTATAGACTACCATGTGCAAGACGTTTCGGATGTGTCATATACCAACGATTTGATTGCCGAATACGGATTTGAAGATCCAAAAGATGCTCTGTTGTTTGAATTGAAATGGAAAACAAGTTGACAATGTGAATCATTGATGTTATAATTGTATATCATCAAACAACATAGAAAGTTTACTATGGCACGTGGTCGAGCAAAATTAACTGACAAGCAAGAACGAATTCTAATTCAAGCTCAGCTAATGGGTTTGACTCCTCGCGACATGCAACAAATTTCAAACCGCCTAATCGCTCTTCAGCGAGAAGCCGAAGAAATGGCAACTATCAACGAAGCTATTCAAGGTTACAGTTGGAGTAGAGACGCCAAAAAACACTGGTCGATTACTACTCCCGACGGCTATGTCTGCGAGTTTACCAAAGGCACTAAGCATCGAACTGGTTACTGGGATCGTAGTTGGGATTATAATGTTAAAGTTACCAAACCAGGAACTGCTTTTAAAACTCGATACCTACAGAAAAAACAGATCAGCATTCGTGACGAATGGGTGGCTAAACTCTGCCCAGAAAACAGCAAAGAACTTTATGGTATCATTCGTTGGTCGCACAATCTTAAAAGAGAAATTAAAGAATGAATATTGAACAAGCAACTATCGTAGAAATCCTGCCTACTGAGATTTGGTATGAGAAGGACTTCTTTGGAACGGTCCATATCAAGATGCAACATCAAGGTATGGAACCGTTTACCTTTATCCAGATGCACTATGACTATATGTATACCAGCAACGGTCATCAGCATGAGATGGTTAAAAAGATTGGTCAGCTACTGGGTGTAGAGGATATCCAGTGCCGCGAATGGCAAATACCTGAAGAATGGAAACATAATGAAAACCCGTGAACAGATCATCGAATCAATGTGCTATACTTATAGGCACGATTTCGGATTGAACAGAACAGAGGCAGACAACGGATTTATCACTGCCGGCATGACAGACGACGAGCGTAGGTTATTGCGAGCAGTCATGGCACAGATTTTTGACAACGATATCGCACCTTATATGGAGTTTAAGAAATGAAGATCGGTTTCAGTCTAGGTCGTTGTGTTCGCGACATCGTCAACGGTGATGTTAGTATCGATGATGTAGCATTCCTCATCACTGCCACTTACATTCGTGAGGGCACACAGTTGGACAATGTGATTGGCACCTATATGGGGGAGCCAGGTTATCTATTAGGACTAGACTACGATAAATGTCTAGAAGTGGCTAGACAGCTTTGGGATACTAATCGTATCCTACAACCTCGTGCTCAAGGAATGCATCGACATATGCAGCCTGAAAGTTCTATTTGGGTCGATATATTTCCTACCACGAACTCTGATAACGACAGTGTCAAGAAAGCCTGGGATGCCTACAGATTTATGATACATATGGTAGAGAATGTAGACACGGAGGCTACAGAAGTTTTCAAAACATAAGGAGAGCGTAATGGAAGTTAAAAACGGTTCCAGATGGGACGGAGCATCGAGTGGAGTATTTGTTGTAATAGGAAGCATGGTTATAGAAGGCAAAGAGTGGATCTATTATCGAGCAGAAAAACCAAAAGATCACATGCCTGAAGAATTTAGTTGTTATAAAGAAAGTTTTCTAAGTCGTTTCAGACCACTACCAGAATGATTAGTATTAACTTTAATTTACGCAATCCTTGGAGCAAACAGTTTAAGAACTTGTGGTGGCATGCGTGGAAAACTCCATTTAAGAATAAGTTTATCGAACTAGAGTTTTACAAAGATTCTAGCATAGCAACATTCAACTTAAATTGGACAATACGTCAAAGTCATGCAGGATTAGATATTGAACTAGGTTTGTTTGGTTACTGTTTGCATTTTAATTTCTATGATAATCGTCATTGGAATTATGAGGAAGGTCGTTGGATGTTTTATATTGAAGAGGAAGGAATGCACTAATGACAGAATATCTAACTGATGTTCAGGCTATTTTGGTTGTGTTTGTATTGTTACAGATCAAACATTTTTTAGCGGATTTTGCTTGGCAAACCAATCGAATGGTTCAAGAAAAAGGAATCTACGGTGCTCGCTACGGTATCTATCATAGCCTTATACAAGCTACTGGCACCTTTTTGGCCTTTGCTTGGATGCACCCTGCTTTGGGTTTGGCTACAGCACTAGTTGATTTTATAGCACACTATCATATAGATTGGGCTAAAATCAATATCAACAAAAAATACCATTATACTCCTCAAGATAAACAATTTTGGTTTTGGTTAGGTTTAGATCAGCTAGCACACCAAATTACCTATATATTTTTGGTTGGTTGGATATTTTTCGCTATCTAAATAAACAGATGCTATAATAATAAAAAAGATAAGTAAAAGTAACCCAATGGAGCATCGTGTGAAAAAACTGGAAGATTTCATAGCCGAGGATCGGATTGATCTCAAACTACTGGAAAATAACACTCATTTTATCAATGGTGAAATCAACGAAGATTCTGTAGGAGCGGCTGTAAAGTGGCTGATCTACGAAAACCTTGACGATTCCAAAGAAAAACTTTTGACTCTATACATTAACAGCACAGGCGGAGATCTGTATCAGGCATTTGGACTAATAGATGTTATGCAGTCTAGTCCTCATGTTATCCGTTGCATTGGAATTGGTGCTGTGATGAGCGCAGCATTTTTGATCTTTGCCAGCGGCGACAAAGGGTATCGACATGCTGCCAAAAACACCAGTTTCATGTGTCATCAGTTCACAGAAAGCATGGATTCAAAATATCACGATTTAAAAGCTACCATGAAAGAAAACGATATATGTAATGATCGGATGGTAGCTATATTAAAAGAAGCAACTGGTCTAGCACCTAGTGTAATCAAGAAAAAACTTTTACCTGCATCTGATGTATATCTAACAGCAGAGGAAGTTGTAGAGCTCGGCATTGCCGATAACATTTTAGAGTAAAGACAATGAGAACAGATAACAAAGTAGTAGTCCTAGGCGGTAAGGAACAAGCAGAGGCCAAACGCAAACAAGATATGGTTGATGTTCTTGATCAAATGCGCATGATGGTTCAAAGCGGAGAGATCACAGAGTTCGTTGCCTGCTCAATGGACGAGGATGGTATTGCTCAGATCCATGTGTGTGCTCTGGACTTGCCAGGAAGCGTGGGACTATTTGAAATTGGCAAGCACTTGCTGATCGCAGTAGATCAGGGCGGTGCCGAGATAGAAGATTAAAATGTGGCAAAAAAGCCACATTATCTGGTAGTTTTTTTCTTGACAGCTAAATAAAAAGACAATATAATACAAAGACTAGTTAGCGCATCAGTCAGCAGTAACCCTAAGGTTTAATCAGTTTTACCAAAAGGGGTTGACAAAGAGACTAATTAGTAATATAATAGAGACATGCGTTAGAGATAACGCTAAATTTTTCGAAGGAAAAAAGAAAGCAAATGAAAGCAACGTCGTTACAAAGACAATTTAAACACATAGCCCAAATGGGAGGCTTTGCGCTCTCTTATTGGTCAGTGTGTGAGATTAGTCTAGGTAATGATCGCACACCAGAATTGGGGTCCCGGAGGACCGTAGTGTAACAAAAATACACAACAACACTCCAAGGACCCCAGGATTAAAAACCCTGGGGTTTTTGTTTGTTAAAAGGATGAAATGGAACATAAAGAAATTGATTATACGAAAGTAAACAGAAAGATTGTTGAACAGGCTTACGTGTCTGCTTACACACTAAACGGTGAACAGACACGCAAACTTATTCAAGATAAGTTTGATCGAGCTCATGCGCTCAGGGAAGCTATGAAAAAGAGCAATCTGATCTGGCATACTGAACGGTAAGCTCAAAGTGGAATAGATTACGGTAACGAGGACCGGACTGCCCACTATAAAAATGCAGTGAACGGGCGGCCTACCGGATGGGTTATCCTTGTGTGGATAAAAAAATGGTAGCGTATTAAAGTGTTCTTCATTCAGCCCATGACGCTGTCTAAAAGCATAGCGGAGAACATTTTAATACACACTCTCCTTGCCGCCTGAACAGTGGTTGACAGACATAGTCGGAGAGTGTATAATTAGTTCAATGGATGTGTGTGCCGAGCGGCGAAGGCAGCTGACTGTAAATCAGTGA
>JACCDW012089386.1_pt1 | contig 32625 bp, 28 predicted proteins | sample 7449781 | NCBI WGS metagenome assembly JACCDW01 (sample SAMN15323449, study PRJNA562643) | freshwater metagenome | isolation source: river surface water | place: USA:Blue River Watershed | collected 2017-08-18
AAAGGCCTGTGGGAAGTAGCCACTTCGGGTCGGGGTTCATTAATGAATTACATCCAAGATCATAATCAAGATTTATATCGCCGCGGGATGTATGTGTTCATTAAACGTACGGTTCCTCCGCCTACCATGTTGATTTTCGATGCAAGTAATCGCGATCAATGCGAGGTGCAACGCGGTCGGACGAATACACCATTACAGGCTTTGGTGATGATGAATGATCCGCACGTATTGGAAAGTTCACGCGTTTTGGCAAGCCAATTTTCACGCGAAAAAGGAAGCATCGATGAAAAATTAACGCGGGCGTTTAGACGGATTGTTTGTCGGGCCCCGAACAAAAAAGAACTCACCATGCTGAAAAAATATTTCGCTGAAGAGCAGACTTCTTGTACGCAAAACCCGAAGAAAGTTCAGAAGCTCATGCAGATTGGGGAGTACAAACAAGACAAAGCGGCGGTTACGGGATCTACGGCAGCGATGATGCTGACGATCCAATTAATCTATAACATGGAGGAGGCCATCATGCGCGTTTAATATGGAAAACGAATTCTTTAAAAATCGACTGAATATAACGCGCCGCCATTTCTTTGGTCAGGCGGCTGCGGGTATAGGCGGATTAGCCTTAGGCTCATTACTCGTACCCGATTTATTCAAAGGTGATGCCTCCGCTCAGTCGTTACCATTAGGCGTCGCACACTTTGCGCCCAAAGCGAAGCGGGTAATTTACCTCTGCCAAAACGGAGCGCCTTCGCAATACGAGAGTTTCGATTATAAGCCTATGCTGAATAAAATGGCAGGGCAAGATTTACCGGATTCGATTCGCGGGACCCAACGGCTCACGGGGATGACGGCATCCCAAGATAAATTCCCGCTCGTAGGGTCGTATTATAATTTCAAACAACACGGAAAATCAGGGACTTACATCAGCGAAATATTCCCACACATCGGCTCGATTGCAGATGATATTTGTGTGATTCGAACCATGAGTACGGATGCGATTAATCACGATCCGGCGTTGACCTTTTTACAAACAGGAGCCCAGGTAGGTAACCGCCCAAGCATGGGTGCCTGGATGTCGTATGGCTTAGGAAGTGAGAACAAAAACTTGCCCGCATTTTGCGTGTTGCTTTCGCGGGGACGCGGAAATGGACAGGGGGTTTATTCGAAGCTTTGGACGAATGGATTTTTAGATTCGACGCATCAAGGTGTGGTGTTCAGTAGCTCGGAAGATCCCATTTTATACTTGAATGATTCGGATGGAATCGATAAGGCAGGTCGGCGCAGAATGCTGGACCAACTCGCCGAGTTAAATCACGAGGGCTTTGCGGAAAACAAAGATCCGGAAGTTGAGGCCAAAGTACAACAATATGAAATGGCCTACCGCATGCAAACGGCGGTTCCGGAATTAACGGATTTATCCAAAGAGCCAGATCATATTATCAAAATGTATGGACCGGAATGTTTGGTTCCGGGGACCTATGCGGCCAACGTATTATTGGCCCGGAAACTCTCTGAATCCGGTGTTCGTTTCGTGCAGATTTATCACCAAGGTTGGGATTCGCATGGCAACTTGCCGAAAGAAATGGCGATGCAAGCCGAAGATGTGGATAGGTCATCGGCGGCGTTAATCACCGACTTGAAACAGCGGGGATTGTTGGACGAAACACTTGTGATTTGGGGTGGCGAATTTGGCCGGACGAATTATTGCCAAGGAAAATATACCGTTGACAACTATGGCCGCGATCACCACCCACGCGCTTACAGTATTTTCATGGCTGGCGGTGGCGTGAAGGCGGGAACAGTTTATGGCGAGACAGATGAATTGGGCTATAATGTGGTGAAAGATCCGGTACACATTCATGATTTTCATGCGACGGTGCAGCATTTAATGGGCATAAATCACGAGCAATTGACCTACAAACATTTAGGTAGACGTTACCGCTTAACGGATATTGCAGGCAATGTTTTACCAGGATTAATCGCGTAATGGGGAAGGTCGAAAAGATAGGGAATTTGATTTTATGGAGTCTTCAAGGCTTCCTCGTTTTCCTCTTAATTTTCCAGTCGAGCTTCGCTTTACCCCTCGCGGGAATCGGGCATTTACATCCCTTAATTTTACATTTGCCTATCGGGTTTGGGGTATTGTTACTCGGGCTTTTTGGCATAAAAAAACACCTCGCTTCCTTCGAAGTTTTAGCGGAATTCTTACTCCTAATTACCGCCATCTTTTCAACCTTAACGGCTATTTTTGGCTTGTTTTTAGCTAAAGATGGAGGCTATGAAACGAGCGCGTTAGACTGGCATCAGTGGTCGGGAGTAGCTGTTTCATTTGTGTATTTTGTTTGGGTATTAGTACGCAAAAATCTTATCATCGGAGCCGCGCTCGGATTTATTGCCTTAATCTTTGCTGGCCATACGGGTGCGAGCATCACGCACGGCGAAGACTACTTACGCTTGGGTACACAGGCCACAGAAATTACAACCGAAAGTGTGGTGTTTGAAGACATCGTTCAGCCGATTTTAAAAGCCAAATGCGAGTCGTGTCACAATGATCAAAAAACAAAAGGTGCACTCAAAATGAACAGCATTGCGAACCTGATGAAGGGCGGAAAACATGGCCCAATCTGGAAAGCAGGTGATGCGCTGAATAGCCATTTGGTCCAGCGAATCAAATTACCCATGAACGCGAAGGAGCACATGCCTCCGCTGGGGAAAGCGCAATTGACGCCGGATGAAATTACCATCTTGACTTTATGGGTAAAAGAAGGCGCATCCTTCGAAAAGAAGTTAGGAGATTTTAGCCCTGATTTTCAAAAACTGATTCGTCCCACTGAAGTAAAAGCTGAAACTAAAGTTTACGATTTTGCTGCTGCGTCAGAGTCAACGCTTGCGTCCGTGAACACTCCTTATTGTACGGTGTATCCAATCGCAAATGAGTCCCCGGCATTACAGGCAGATTTTTATGTGGCCGCGAAATTTGATCCTAAAACCCTTTCAAATTTAGCGCAGGTCAGTGAGCAATTGGTAGGCTTGCAACTCTCCAAAATGCCCATTAAAAATGCAGATCTAAATCTCGTTTCCAAGTTCGTCAATCTTGAAAAATTGAACCTGAATTTCACATCGGTTGACGATGCGGGGCTGGAGCAATTGGGTGGATTAAATTCATTAGAGCAATTAGCTATTTCGGGAACTAAAACAGGCCGTTCCTCCTTAACCAAGCTGCTTCCCAAACTACCGGCATTGAAACAAATTCACGTATGGAGCACGAACCTTACGGCAGGGGATTTAGACGCCTTGCGCAAGCAATTTCCGAAGGTGTCATTTGATGCGGGTTATATTCCGAAGGAAGAAACCTTGCAAATCAATCCGCCGATTTTGGTGAATGAAAATCTGATTTTAAAACCGGGTGAAAAACTTACGTTTAAACATACGTTACGTGATGTGCTGTTCCGGTATACATTGAACGATTCCTTACCCGATAGCTTACAAAGTCCATCAACAAAAGGGTCGATTGCCATCACGAAATTTGCGAAGGTCCGCATCTTGGCCACGAAGGATGGTTGGCGTGCCAGCAAGCCCATCGACGTTCGTGTCTACAAATCACAATTTATCCCAGCGCGCATGGATCTACTATCCAAGCCTGATCCCAAATATCCAGCCGCAGGCGGATCGAGTTTAATGGATTTTGTGATCGGAGCACGCGAGGTGAAAGGTGTTCCTAATTTTACGTGGTTGGGTTTTAAAGAGGCCGACTTAGATGTGATCGCGACGTTTGAAAAATCGACTTCGGTTCATGGCGTGACATTATCGTATTTAGAAAAGACGGATTCGGATGTATTTCCTCCGGTGAAGGTGGAAGTTTGGGGTGGGGATTCGCCAGGCAAATTACGTTTGATTACGAGCGTAAAGCCGGTACAACCTAAAGAGAAAAGTGGTTATTCAGCACGAGGCATTAACATCCCCATACCTGCTAATCCAGCCAAATATTTCCGCGTCAAAGCGGAGCGCTTGAAAAGACTCCCGTCCTTTGTGGATAACAAGGGAAAGGGTGCTTGGCTTCGGGTGGATGAGTTATTGTTTTACTAGATCAATGCATTTTCCCTTTTTCCGTGAGTAAGGCATATGCCTCATCCCAACTAGGAATCGTCTCCGACTCATAACCATAGGTAGGTCCTGTGGCAATTTGCTTAAAAGCCTTCATGGCTTTAAGGTGTGCGCCACTTCGCAAATATGTCAACATGAGTTCGCGACTCTCCCAAGCCGTAATCGTGCATTGATATTCATGCATTTTTTTAACCTCGCAATGCAGATTACCTTCTGCAGTTTGGGCCTGTCGGAAAGATGGAATGGCCAAAACCCAAAAGCGTAAATAGGATATGAAGCCGTTGGGCTTTAAGCCCGTGAGTGATATGTACATACTTATTGTTTTTTAAACATGGCATTTGTTGAGTTCCCGTTGGACATTAAATATGCCATCAAGTCCTTTAATTCTTCTGCATTTAAGCTATTAATCAGCCCTGGTAACATGATTGAAACGGGAGAAAACGTCGCTGAAATGACATTTTTCTTCCAAACCTTTTCCACCTGATCTGGCGCATACGGATTTTGGGAAACATAGAAAGCCGTTTTATCTTGATTCGTTAATCGGCCTATGACCGAGGTGCCATTACGCAACATAAATTGCGTTGCCGCGTATTGATCCGAGACTGTTTTGTTGGGATTAATGATGGCCTCTAACATATCCTTTTTCGAGAATCGAGTTCCTAAGTTAGATAAATCAGGGTCAATATTTCCACCACCTTCACTCCCGATGGCATGGCAACGAATACAGGTCGTTGCAGCAAACATGGATTTCCCATTTTTAAAATCTCGGCCCTCCAATGGTGCATCCAATAATGCTACGGCCTCCTCTAATTTCCATGATTTTCCAGGACCTTTGGGGTAGCTGATGGAGGCCATATCGTTTCCATTTGCCGTTACTAAATCCGCTCCACCTAGTTTATTATAATAATTCTTTTGGGATTCAGGGACATTCTTTAGGGCCAACTTCCTTGCGCGGTCGATGAAACCCACGTAGCTACGACCCCCTGAAAATTCAAAGGATTTCTTAAACCAAGAGAAGTATTGCCTGTGCAATTCGGGCGTCCAATTTTTGCGTGCCGCAGATAGCATCACCGCCATGTAGGTTTGTTGGGCCGGAGGCATTTTCTCCAACATCTTCGCGATGTCCGTTCCATATTCAGGATTCCGCATAATCAAATCAGCAGAAGACGTAGCCGACTCCACCCGGTAGGCCGTCGCACTCGCCGTGTCTTTGGTCTGCATAATTTTCAAGGTACGCTCAATCACCTTGGGTGCTTCGAGTGGAATTAAAAGTCGACTCAACGCTCTGTCCAGATTCATGTTATTTGCTGGAAATCGGGCATCAAATTGCGCGATAATTTGAGCTGAAATTTTGTCGTCAGGCATACCCAAACGCAACATGGCTAATTCATACGCTCGAAGTAAATCAAGCAGCTGTGCCTGCGAAAATGAGCGATGATTGATCGCCAAAAGCGCCCCATAAATTGCCGTTTTAAATTCAGGCTTGCTTTGTCGGATCAGGCCAACTAGTGCTTGGGTAGCTGTGACGGGATCCTTTTCTTGGTAGGCTTTATCCTTCCACGTTTGGGCGGGTTGGTGTTCCAAAGCAAGTCGAGCCGCATAGCGAATAAATCGATCCGGATGTTTCAAATATGGCCAAACAAAAGATACGGCACGCGGATCAGGCCCTTGGTGAAACTGTTCAATTTGACGTCTTAACTGATTTAAAGAATTGGGCGTGGCGGCTACCGATTTAGTGGTTTCCGCGGGACCCACATACGAAACACGGTACAAATCAGATTCAAGTCGGCGACCGCCTGTCAAAAAATACAAAGCCCCGTCAGGTCCTACAACCCCATCCGTTAAGGGCAGTGGAATTCCGGAGAAGAACTCTTCGCGGTCGGCCGTAAAAGTAGATCCAGCAGGTTTTAATTTAATGACGTGTGCGATTCCAAACGTCCAGTCAAATGCTAATAGGGATTGGCGGTATTTGGCAGGGAATTTTGAATCCTGCAACGATACGAGGTTCGTGGGAGACCCTTGCCCAATGTTCAAAACAGGTGGCAAATTATCTGGATAGGTAGGCGACCATTTACTATTTCCAGTTCGCCAACCAAACTCACTTCCACTGGTCGCATGGCAAATACGCGTAGGGCGATACCAAGGTAAACCAAAGTCCCATTCCATATCCGCGTCATATACAAAAAGATCTCCCGTTTCGTTGAAAGCGATGTCAAAAGCATTGCGATATCCTGCGCTAACTAATTCCCATTTCTTGCCTTCGGGATCAATATTTGCGATCCAGCCACCCGGTGCATAGCGGTCATTCGCATGTCCACGCGGATCTTTGATCAATGGAAAAATATTGTCTTCCTGCCAGTTATTTGGTAATCGATAGGCATCCATCGGAGGGACATCCGTGTGATTCCCCGAGATTAAAAAAATGGATTTTTTATCTGGCGACAAGATAATGCTGTGCGGTCCATGTTCGCCGTCCCCTTTGAATTCTTTAAGCAAGGTGATTTTGTCAAATTGGTCGTCGCCATCCAAATCTTGTAAGCGGTAAAGACCACTTCCGCGCATACCTGAATTAGGTTTGACGCGGGCGTTCACCATCACATATAGGCTTCGAAATGCATAAAGCAAGCCATGTGCATTCCCAATGCCCAAGGTATCAGTGCCTTTGCCAACTTTCAATTTTTCTACTTGCGGTTTGCTTGTTGATCCTAGGGCAGGTACGGTCACTCGAAAAAGGCCTCCATATTGATCAGAACAGATTAATCGGCCACGGTCATCAAAAGTCATGGAAACCCAAGAGCCAATTTGTGCATCGGAAGGGCTCATTAGATGCTCCAACTTAAATCCGGGCTGAAGCCGAATTTTATCTACTTTGGAATTTGTACCTTCCACATGTGCCGGTTCTACACGAAATATGAGCTGATAACTTGTGCTGGCGAGTAAAAGGAAAAGGATTACCGCCCCGAAATAGGTACGCGTTCGTTTCATAGGATCAGGTTTGTCGGCCTATTTACTTAGCCGATTGTTAAAATAAATGTACAAAAACTAGCCTTAAAATTCGCTTACCCACGCATAGAAATCAGGATACATCCCTATAAAGACTTGACAGACATATCGTTGCAAGATAAATTTCTATATATTTACCGAAACCTATTTAATTCCCAATGAAGAACTTACACCTAGGAATCGTCCTGCTTTTGATTCCCTTTCTTGGATTTTCTCAATCCAAAATCAAACCTGAAAATGCGCTAAAAAGTTACTTATCGAATGGCGACCAAAACTATACGTGGGAGCTGAAAGATTCGGCCAATATTGGTAGTGCGAAAGCCTATCAGGTATTATTGACCTCCCAAAAATGGCGCGGAATTATGTGGAGACATCAGCTTACGATTATCGTTCCATCGACTGTTCAATATGATGGCGCCCTGCTTTTCATCACGGGCGGAAGCAATAAAGATGAGCAACCAAACTGGAGTAAAGAAGATAAATTATGGCCCATCTTAAATGCCATCGCATCCAAGAATAAAGCGGTGGTTGCTTTAATTAAACAAGTTCCAAACCAGCCGCTTTATGATGGCAAAACAGAAGATGAGCTAATTACGCATACCCTCAATGAGTTCCGAAAAGATAAAGATTACACGTGGCCACTGCTCTTCCCCATGGTGAAATCCGCTGTGCGCGGCATGGATGCCGTTCAGGAATTTGTCGCTCAAAAAACAAAGCATAAAGTAGCCAATTTTGTGCTTGCCGGTGCCTCGAAACGCGGATGGACAACTTGGCTTTCGAGCGCAATCGATGATAAGCGGGTGAAGGCCATTGGCCCCATGGTGATTGACATGTTGAATATGCCCAAAACACTCAGCTACCAATTTGAGACCTATGGCGAATACAGTGATCAAATTGAAGATTATGTCAAAATAGGTATCCCGCAAAGCACGTCGAGTCCGGATGGAAAAGCGATCACGGCGATGATTGATCCATATTCGTATAAGGAAAAACTAACCGTTCCGAAGATGATATTTGTGGGAACGAACGACCCTTACTGGACAGCTGATGCGATCAAACATTATTTCGATCAAATACCTGGTAAAAATTTAATCCACTATGTGCCGAATGCGGGACATGATTTGGCTGGAGGAAAACAGGCACTGGAAGGACTAAGTGCGTTCTTTGGCTTGACGCTTCAGAATAAAGAATATCCGGTGAGTACCTGGGCTGTGAATAAAACAGCAGAGGGATTTGAGCTCGCTGTTCAGGCAAATCCGAACGATTTAGTGGAGGCCGCTATTTGGGCGACGACATCGGCAGATCGGGATTTCCGCAATAACTTATGGTTAACGCGTCGGGTAAAGTATGAGGGGTCAACGGTCAAGTATACGATTCCGTTTGTGAAAAAAGGATACCAAGCTTTTTACATGGATTTAAAATATAAGGACCCGAACGGAGGAACCTATACCGTCAGCACGCGGCTATTTACCACAGATACAGACAAGGTTTTATAAAAAGAAGGGGATGAAAAATCCCCTTCTTTTTTACTAATAAAATACGGTATACAACGCGGCCACAATTCCCATGACCAAAATGGAAATGATCGCAAATTGCTTCGATACGAGGAAGTCGGCGCGCTCCACATCTAAGCCTTTTGGATTATTAATCGAGCTTCGATCTGCCAGCGAAATCAAGATCATGAGCGCAACCAAAATCAAATAAACCCACATCGTCACATGCAAGAATGGAATCGGGGTGCCGCCGATGAACGTATGTAAATTCTTGAATAAAACGACCAAAGGTATAGAAGCAACGGCCGCGACAATCGCAGCAGCAGAGGTAGTCCGCTTCCAAAACAGTCCCAAAGAGAACAAGGCGAAGGCTCCTGGCGTCAGGTAATTCGAATATTCCTGAATGAACTGGTACGCTTGTTCAAGCTGGCGTAATTGCGGCGCGATTAATAAGGCAATGCCAAAAGAAACCCAGATTGCGATGCGACCAACCCAAACTGTTTGCGCTTCAGAGGCATTTGGATTCAAGGATTTCTTGTAGATATCTAAGCTAAAAATGGTCGAGATGCTATTGCTTTTCCCGGCCAAAGAAGCCACAATCGCAGCGGTTAATGCCGCAAAAGAAAGTCCCTTTAATCCGGCAGGCAACAGGTTCATCAGCGTAGGATAGGAATGATCCGGCTTGACGATTCCGGCGATGGTCATTTCATTTTGGAAAGCCCCGTTTTGGTATAGCACATACATCGCGATACCTGGAATCACACAGATTAAGGGCATTAATAATTTCAAAAAAGCAGCAAACAAAATTCCAGAACGTGCCGTAGGTAAGTCCGCTCCTAATGTCCGTTGAACTATGTACTGATTACATCCCCAATAATTCAAGTTATTTATCCACATCCCGCCAAACAAAATAGCAAATCCAGGAAGTGCATCGTAATATTTATCGCCCTCCGAAAAGATCATGTGAAAATGGTCATCTGCTTGTGTCTGCAACTCCATCAAACCGCCGAAAACGCCTCCGCTGTTAAAGCGATCAGACACCATATCAAGTGACAAATAGGTCACCACTAAACCACCGATAATCAAGACAATCACCTGAATAAAATCCGTGTAACCAATCACCTTCATCCCACCCAACGTGATGAAAATGGCGAAGAGGGCAAGGCCAACCATCGCATATAAAAATGGAATAGAGGTAATACTTTCGATGGCTAAGGCGCCTAAATAAAGAATGGAGGTAAGGTTGACAAATACATATAACAACAACCAAAAAACCGCCATGATTGTCGCCACCGTATTATTGTAGCGCTGCGACAAAAATTGCGGCATCGTATAGATCTTGTTTTTCAAGAAAATCGGGACAAAGAATACGGCCACGATGACGAGTGCGGCGGCCGACATCCATTCGTAGGACGAGATGGCTAAGCCTATCGCAAATCCAGAGCCCGACATGCCGATAAAGTGTTCGGCTGAAATATTAGATGCTAATAATGAGGCACCGATGGCCCACCAGGTAAGCGATCCTTCCGCGAGAAAAAAGTCTTTGGTAGAAATTTCTGCCTTCTTTTTCCGCTGGTAAACCCAATATCCATAACTGGTAACGGAGACAAAATAGAGGAGAAAAACGATGTAATCGAGCGTCTGTAATTGTTTCATGAATGGTTAATAGGTTCGAGGTCTAAATCCCAACTGGGGAGATTTTAGTTTTTCAAACTTACCGAAATTCAATTAAATATTACTTAGATGCCAATTTAATTTCCCCTCGCTGATACACAAATTACCTTGTTGGGAAATCAATATGCAATTCTTTCACCAAATCGCGAATGGATTCTGGCGTAATGTCATCCAAATTTCCTACCCGAAACAATACAGGCAATTGCGTATAATTTTCAATAAATGATTCCGATGCCGGATTCGGTTCGCCATTGAAAACGATACCGGCGATTGGAATCTTGCGCTGCTGCAAGGCCTCGAAAGACAACAGGGTATGGTTAATGCTTCCAAGGTAATTTCGCGAAACAAGTATGACCGGGATTTGGAGCTTTTGAATGAGGTCCAATAGCACCTCGTGCTCATTTAATGGAACCATCAGGCCACCGGCACCCTCAACAACAAGATGATTTGAAGTCGCAGGGATTGTAAAATCGGAAAGCTTAATTTGCACTCCGTCCAATGCCGCGGAGGCATGTGGAGAAAGCGGCGCGTTCAGTCGGTGCCGCTCCGGATGAAACACCGATTTTGTATTTGAAACAAGCGATTGAACTTTCATGGTGTCGGTCCAATGTAAATCTCCTGATTGTACCGGTTTCCAATAATCGGCTTGGAGGTATTCAGTTACAAAGGCGGAGACAACCGTTTTCCCGATTTCAGTTCCTATTCCTGTGATAAAAAATTGCATGGTCTATCTAATTTTGGCAAAGTGTAAGCGTTTCCCTGTTTTTTCTGGATTGAATTTCCCGGCTTCATAAACGAGGGCTCCGCTAACGAAGGTGCGGTTTATTTGATGCTGAAAAGTGCGTCCCACGACCGGAGCCCAGCCGCATTTATAATGCAAAGATTCCGTGGTTACAGACCATGGATTCGAAGGGGCAACCTCCACCAGATCAGCGAAAAATCCTTCACGAATATAGCCGCGGTCCACCATGCGGTAGCAGTCGGCCACGCGGTGGCTCGATTTAGCGACCAAGGTGTTCAAAGAAAGTTCACCACGCGCAACTAATTCAAAAAGCATTAATAAAGCATGCTGCACCATGGGAGCGCCGGATTTAACTTGCATGTAATTTCCGGTTTTTTCCTCCAAGCTATGGGGTGCATGATCGGTCGCGATGAGATCAATCCGGTCATCTTCGAGGGCCTTCAGTAATTCGAGTCGGTCTTCGGCAGACTTAACCGATGGGTTCCAAACGATTTTATTTCCCAATGCTGGGTAGTCGGCATCCGTAAAACACAAATGGTGAATGCACGCTTCTGCGGTTACTCGCTTTTCAGTGATCGGTCCTGGGCTAAATAATTTAGCTTCGGCGCCAGTCGAGATGTGGAAGAAATGGAGGCGGTTATTATATCGCTTTTGAATGTCGAGTACCCGTTTGGTGGCGGCTTCACAGGCTTCGGAAGAACGAATGGCAGGGTGAAATTCCACAGGAATATTGTCGCCATAGATTTGTTGGTAATGACTCAAATTTCTACGAATGATGGAATCATCTTCGCTGTGTAAGGCAACCAATGTTTCCGCGCGGGCGAATAAATTTTCGAGGTATTCCGGGTTATTGGCTAAGATTTCTTGCTTCTCTAGGTAGAGGCCATCGTCTGTAATACCACACACGGTTTCGTTATCTACGCGGAGTGCCTCTTCTAAATTGGCCGCTGTAATGCCCATGAAAAATGAATAATTGGCCATGGATTTTTGGGAGGCCAATTGGTATTTTTCTTCCAGTAATGTTCGGGTGAGCGTATTAGGAATGGTGTTTGGCATGTCCATGAACGAGGTAATTCCACCGGCAACGGCAGCCATAGATTCGCTTTGGATATCTGCTTTATAGGTTAAGCCGGGGTCTCTAAAATGGACTTGATCATCGATCATACCAGGAATAAGGTAATTCCCTTGGAGGTCGATGACCTGCGCATGGGCGTCTGAAATCCACGGCGAAATTCGTTCTATACGTTCGCCGGAAATAAGTACATCCGTTTGGGTTTGTTGGCCCTCATTAACAACAAGGGCATTTGTGATTAGGTATTTCATTTGGTTGCGGCGCGATCTAAGCGATCATTAATGGTTATGCCTAAGCCGTAGGCGGGGAGTCTTTCGACAATGATTAAATCGAGACCCATTTGGTCCATGGTATGCAGTGCGGCAAACAAATTTTTCGCTGCCTCTGCTAGATCTCCTGTGGGAGCTAAGACGAGATTTACGTCTACATGTATGCTCTCGATTTGTATGGTTTTATACCAAAGTATGCCCACTTTCTTTTGCTTGACAGCGCTGAGCATAAATAAGGGCTCATACGTGACAATCAATTCACAGGATGGGGCATAATGTTTTTTATGTTGGCCCGGAAGCGAAGCGTGTTCCGTAGCGGCAGTCCGATTTAATATACGGCCTACGCAGGCCTCGATTGACTCTATTGAAATTGCGCCATGGCGTAGTAGGACCACTTCGTTTCCTTCGAATCCAACGATCGTTGATTCGACACCAGACTGACATGCGCCGCCATCTAGGGTATAAATGGAGGGGAAATAGGCGTCTACGTGGGCTGCCGTGGTAGGGCTAATCCGGTTGAAGGGGTTGGCACTTGGCGCGACGAGCGGAAAATCCAATTGGTTTAACAGGTTTATAGCAGCAGGGTGATTCGGGATACGAATGGCCACGTTTTCCTGATTAGCCGTTACGGCGTGGCTGACCGATTGATTTTTAGGCAGAATCAAGGTTAGGGGTCCTGGCCAAAATTGTTTGGCGAGGAGATCCGCTTTTTCTGGAAAGCGTTTGACGAGTGCACGCGCTTGGCTGATCGAGGCCACATGCACAATCAGCGGATTGGTGGTTGGCCTTTGTTTGGTCGTGAATATATTCGCTACCGCTTTGGAGTTGAATACATTGGCGGCTAGGCCATACACCGTTTCGGTGGGTAGGCCGATGAGCTCTCCTTGGTTGAGGCGCTCGCGAATGAGTGATATATCGGTTGTAATCATATGGAATTAAGGGTTACAAAAATCACAATACATGGGGTCTTCTTTTTCCATGGCGTGACCAGGGGAACGGTGTTCGGTATATGTACATGCTTGGCACCCATAAATATCTGCTTTTACGGAACGCGTAGGTTTGCCACATAGGCTACAGGGTAGACCGCGCTCTTTTTCCTTGAGTGAAAAACCAGGCGTTTGACACGTAGGACAGGTGGATTTTATTTGCTGGATTAAGGAAGCCGTCATCCCATCGATTACCCCCATGCGCGTGGCATTATGCATGGCGCGCATATCGGTTTCTACGGTACATTGGCCAAAACGACGTAAGAAATACTCCACTGTTTGATGCAGCACGTGTTTGTCATGAATACCTTTGACACAATCAGCCGCATCATCTGTCTGTTTCTTAACAATCAACCCGTGCGAAGGGAATTTGGCTTGGTCTAAAAAGTCCGTTAACATATCGATGGAAGTCAACGTGATTTGGCGGTAATTTGTTTTGGTTTCCAGTTTTCGGACCAAAAATTCCCAGTTATTCTTCTTATCGACCAGCAGCAAAAATTCTTCGTGTGCTGGGATAAATGGGATACTAGGGTGTGGGCCAAACGAACCTTCTGATGCAATAGCTAAATCTACTGAGGTCAAATCCATGGCTAGGTGACATTTCTTTCGTGCCGTTTCAACTGGGCTGTCCGGTCGATCTACCTCGCCAGAAAATGTCCCGAGCAGATCCGTGTCTAATTGGTCCGTCACGAAACAATACAAGCCCAAGTCCTTCGTCAAGTGTGGCGCGATTACATTTTCTTTGCCGTGCTTGGTGGCAATAACGATTTTTCTCCCCGAAAAATGGGTTAAACTATCCATGTATGATCTGAAGAAACAATGGCATTCCGATGGTCATGTTGAAAGGGAAAGTTAAGAGTTCAAAATTAGACATGGATGCGATTTACAGTAGTTGCTGAGATAAGCGCAATAAATTCAATGTAAGTAAAATAAGAATACTAACAATTAACTTATCCATTACTGGATCTTGTGTCGTAAAGGTGATAATTAGTCCGGCGATGATGCCTAAAACATGAAGAATAATAAAGAGGCTACGGTAGGCTGTTTTCACGTGAAAAAATTTAATTACAAAGAAACGCCGGACAATTAGATAATTTTTATTTAAGTTTATAATGAAATACATTAGACCCGCTTATGAATTATACACTGAATCAATTGCAAATTTATTTAAAGGTTGTTCAGACAATGAGCATTACCAAGGCTGCCGAGGAGTTAAATTTAACCCAGCCCGCAGTATCCATTCAGATAAAAAACTTTCAAGCGCAATTTGAAATTCCCTTGATTGAAATCATCGGTAAAAAAATATATGTGACTGAATTTGGCTTAGAAATTGCCAAATCAGCAGAGGGAATTATCGATCAAGTATATGCCATCAATTATAAAACGATGGCCTTTAAGGACCAATTATTGGGTCGCTTAAAAATATCGATTGTGTCTACAGGAAAGTATGTGATGCCTTATTTTCTAACTGATTTTTTGAAGACGAATCCGGGCGTCGAGATCAGTATCGATGTGACAAATCGGGAGAAAGTTTTCCAAAGTTTGGAGAACAATGAAGTAGATTTTAGTCTCATCTCCACGGATATTAATAGTCCAAGTTTTGAATATATTGACATTCTGGAAAATGAATTATATCTCGTTGGCAACCCACAAACAGCAAATTTAAACCCCACTTTTGCCTTTAAGGAGTTTAATCAAGAGCTCCCTTTAATCTTTCGCGAGAATGGATCTGGAACGCGAAAAGTCATGGAAACCTATTTGAAAAAACAGGGAATTCATGCGCTGAAAAAATTGGAGTTGATGTCCAATGAGGCGGTAAAGCAAGCAGTAATGGCGGGACTTGGGTATTCGATTATGCCGATGATTGGCATAAAAAACGAATTGAAAAATGGTCAATTGGCCATTATTAAGCGCAGTGGATTGCCGATTAGTACGACTTGGAAATTGATCTGGCACAAGGAGAAAAGTCCATCCCCTGTTGCGAAAGCTTTCATGAACTATGTCATTGAAAACAAAGAGCAGATTAAGCAGAAACACTTTGAATAAATAAAGCCAAACAAATCTGCTCGGCTTTATTGACACCCCTTTTTCATTAATTAAATATTCAACTGAAATCGCACAGTCAAATGTCTATGCTACAAACTTAAACGGCGGAATTGATTAAAAAAAATTAATTTCATTATGGTTTTTATAAAAAAAATTAATGCGATTAGTTTTTTAAGCGAAGAGTTGAGCCTGTTATTTCGACATCAAATTTGGTGAGCCCTACCGTCGCCGGTCCTTGAACTAAGGCACCCGTTCCGCTAAATGTGGATCCATGTGCGGCACATAAAAATGACGATGTCGAATTCTTATATTCTACGGTTGCCCCTGCGTGTGGACATGCGGATGAAACAGCTAAGAAATTCGCGGGTGCATTTCCGGCAGCTTTGCGAATGACAATGAATCCACTTCTGGCCACAAAATCATTAACGGCTTTTAATTCAGTATCCAAATTAATGGAGAAACCGGTACTTGGCGTATTCGGTTTATTCACAGCACTTGGAGCGCCGTTCTCCTCTTTTGAGCAAGCACTCGCAAGGCAGGCGACGCAGGCAACGGAGAAACTTCCCGTTAATGTGGTTAAAAACTCGTTTCTTTTCATAAGAACATGTGTAGATTTTTCAAGGCCTTAACTAAGAAGAAACCGTTTTGTTTATAGGATACATAAATAAGGCGTAAAACAAAATAGCAGCTACTCAGTTTCAAATTAAACATATCGTATGACCAACTGGACAGAATCGGCGAATAGCCTAGAAAAGACATTCAAATTTGAGACCTTTGAAGCGGCCATGTTGTTTATGCAGCAAGCCGCCATCAAAATCTCTGAACTAGATCACCATCCTACATGGACAAATACCTACAATCAAATTCATGTGGTGTTACAAACGCATGATGCTGGGAATTCGGTAACGCAAAAAGACAGAGATCTTGCGCACATCTTAGATTCGCTTTATCTGACTCTTTAACCTTTATTTTTCAAATAGTTTGTGCGTGTAGTCTAACAGACGGGAATCTCCGGCTACACCATGTCCGGGTACGACATGTTTCACATCCGGGAAATTAACTTGTACTTGCTTCACTGTTGCTGACCAGGCTTGCACATTTGCATCCCCCAAGTAACCCTTTGTGGCATTTAATTCTTTGATTAAACATCCGCCAAATAACACCTGTTCGCTTGGAAAATAGGCCACCACATTGTCTCGGGTATGACCTTCTCCAAAGAACTTAACTAGCACGTGTTGTGTTCCTACCCGCAAAGTCGTCGATCCTTTAAATCCTTGCTGCGGTTCGATTAGTTGGTTTTCTTTGGTCAATTCTATTGTTTTTTCATGCGCAATCGAGTGTATACCTGCTGTATGAAATGCTAGCAGCCCGCCCAAACAGTCGTTATGAAAGTGGGTAGGTATAACAGCGACGATTTTGCAGTGCAAGGAATCCTGCACAAGGCGAATTAGTTTTTGGGCACTTTGATCATCTGTAGGCGTATCGAAAACAAGCGCTTCTTGACCATTGCGCACAACCAGTCCATTACAAGGAACACGTCCGAAATCATTCGTTTGCAAATAGGAGGTATGTATAAACGTGTTTTGCGTCAATGGGCTTAACGTCACATCTTGTGCATATAAGCTAGGCATGATGCCAAATACCAAAAACAAAAGCTTCTTCATACGTTGATTCATCGGATTCTTAAAAGTACGGCTTTCCATCTACGTGGTTAAAAAGTGGACTTAAAAATTCTTATTTAAAATAATTCTAAATAGAGTTGCACATCTCGATGCGCCTCCCTACATTTGTACTCTATTTAAAATTAGTCTAAATAAAATTTGTATGAAAAAAGTCCTTTTCGCCTTTGTATTGCTACTTTCTTTCTCCTCCAATGCGCAGTTGGGTTCGATTTCCGGGTTAATTACCTCGGAATCAAACGAGGCACTTCCAGGCGCAACAGTCGTTTTAGTGGGTACCGTTCGGGGAGTAGAAAGTAATCTCAAAGGGAATTACGTACTGAAAGGCTTAAAACCCGGATCCTACACGGTCAAGGCTAGCTTTGTAGGCTATAAACCAAGCACCAAAGAAATTACCATTCAAGGCGCAGAGCAGCATGAAGTAAATTTCAGCTTAAGTGATGTGACCGAACTACAGGGGGTCTCTGTTTCTGCCCAATCCGGTGTCAAAGGCAATACATTTTTGCCTCAAGTAAACGAATATACCATCACAGCCGGGAAGAAAAATGAAGTTATCGTGCTCGACAACTTGCAGGCGAATTTGGCCATGAATAACTCCCGTCAAATTTTCTCTAGAACTCCAGGAATCACAGTTTGGGAAAGTGATGGGTCAGGCATTCAACTGGGTGTTGCTTCCCGGGGACTTTCACCCAACCGTTCATGGGAATTCAATGTGCGCATGGATGGGTACGACATCACGCCTGATCCTATGGGATACCCAGAGGCTTATTATACACCACCCATGGAGGTCGTTGACCGCATCGAAATCATTCGTGGTGCGAGCTCTTTGCAATATGGCCCGCAGTTTGGGGGGCTAATGAATTTCGTTTTACGTAAACCAGATTTATCGACCAAGCTGGTCGTAGAAAGTCAAAACACGACGGGTAATAATGGATTGTTTAGTTCATTTAACTATGTGGGAGGGACGTCAGGCCGACTGTCCTACACGACTTATTATCAAAAAAGACGTGGAAATGGTTGGCGCCAAAACTCTTATTTCAATACCGACCACTCCCATGCTGAAGTTTCCTATGCGCTATCAAACAAACTAAAAGTCGGTGCGCAGTTGACCTACATGCAAACAGAAAGCCAACAAGCCGGCGGGTTAACGGATGTGGCTTTTGCCCAAAATGCTCAACAAAGTTTGCGTGCTAGAAACTGGTTTAGCAATCCTTGGTTTATCTATGCGCTCACGGCGGACTACATTATTAATACGGACTCTAAACTTAGCGTCAAGTATTTTGGCACGACGGCTGAGCGCAATTCCATTGGATTTACAAGACCTATCACTGAAATAGATCCGGTGGGTAGTCGCCAAGTGGACCGAGATTTATACCAAACCAATGGACTAGAATTGCGCTACTTGTTAAATTATAATCTAGGCACTTGGAAAAATACAGTTGCAACCGGAATACGGTATTTTCATGGCGATATGAAGCGCAAGCAAGTAGGGGTAGGCAGCGCTGGAAATGATATGAATTTTGCCGTTCAGGGCTTGTATTTACGTGATTTGAATTTCCAAAACATCAATTATGCCACTTTTGCTGAAACTATATTGCGTCCTACAGATCCCCTACTTATCACGCTGGGTGCCCGCTTGGAACAAATAGATACGCACATGGCTGGACAGTCTGGGTTAAGTGCAGCTGGGGTACCGCTAGCTGCAGTTCCTAGCCGCCGGGGAAGATCCTTTGTTTTACTGGGTGCTGGTACCGAATACAAACTTAGTCCAAACACGAAATTGTACAGTAACATTGCACAAGCCTATCGTCCAGTTTTGTCCTCTGATTTATTGCCTCCGGCAACAACGGATGTCATTGATCCCAATTTATCAGATGCGCGCGGGTTCAACTTTGACCTTGGCTATCGGGGAGAAATTAGCAATTACTTGACTTTCGATGTGGACTATTTTTACTTGGATTATGCTAATCGCGTAGGGACCATTTCGCAAACAAACAGCGAAGGAAAAATTTACCAATACCGTACAAATCTGGGGCATTCGGTTTCAAAAGGGGCGGAGGCTTATATTGAATTTAGTCCCACGACTGCCTGGTTAAGACACCAGCGCTGGGGTAACATTTCCATCTTTGCATCGGTAGCAGCTATTCGTGCGCGTTACTTAGACTTCCAAACGACATCGGTCGTTAATGGCAAAATCGTGGGGGGAAATCTAGCTGGCAAGCACGTGGAAAATGCCCCGGACAAAATCAATCGCTATGGAATTACCTATTCCAAAAAAGGCCTATCGGTCAGTTGGCAAATCAGCGACATCAGTCAAGCCTTTGCCGACGCGAGTAACACGGTAACCCCTAATGCAGCAGCGACGACAGGTCTAATTCCTGCCTACCAAGTACAAGATATCTCTGGATCTTATAAGTTTAAGAAATATGCCCAACTAAAGTTTGGGGTGAACAACTTGACGGATGCGCGCTATTTTACCCGCAGATCTGGGGGGTATCCAGGCCCAGGTATTTTGCCGGCAGATGGCCGTACGTGGTATGTGGGATTGAATGTGAGATTTGTGAATTAGTCGCGGGTATTTTGGTAGTTTTTTCAGATAAGTTAATTTAAGGAAATCAAATTCCACTGCCTTATGTCTTTCCAAGCCTACCTCGATAACATTCAAGCAAAAACCGGAAAAAGTCCTAACGATTTAAAACGTTTGGCGGAAGAAAAAGGCTTTTTAGTCGCTGGGAAACTGGTAGCAAGTGTTACGGCTACGGACGTCACGAATTGGCTGAAAGAAGAGTTTGAATTAGGCCATGGGCACTGTATGGCAATTTGGGCGCTGTTTAAAGGGAAGACAGATTAGTCGTAGTGGAAACGGCATTTCGCGATTTGGATTTCGTCATCCACGATTCGATATATCAATCGATGTTCTTCATCAATTCTTCTCGACCAAAATCCGGGATAATTGTATTTTAGTGCTTCCGGCTTACCAAGAAAGCTCCGTGAATACGATTTTGATTATTCAGCAAGATCTTTATAGAGTTTCTTGCTTTTTTAAATGATTCGATGGATTCGTCTAATCGCTGTTGGTTCTTACGAGAAGATAATTCGTGCTGCATACTTCTTAACGAGTTATACTCTTCTAATGACATGATAACCACTCCCGTATCCTTCCCTCGATTAATGATCAACGTGTCCAAGCTCTCCGTCACACGATCGAAGTAGCTCTTGATATCTTTCCTAAAATCTGATAACGTTGTCGATAACATGTTGTACAATTTTATGTACAATAATATGTACATATTCTTCAAATACAAAACTAAAAAAGCCCCGCATCTGCGAGGCTTTTCGTTTCTCGTGCAAGTAAATTTATTTAAATCCGATTTTCTCCAATCCTTTATGGCTAATCACAATCGCTTCTAATGCCGTCTCGTTATAACACGCATCTTGCTCCACGAAATAATACTCCATGCCCGACAATTTTTTGTTGGCCAAGACACGCTTGAAATCAATCTTACCATTCCCAACTGGGGCAAAACGACCTTGGTCATCCATATCTTTCACGTGCCAAATCTTAAAACGACCTGGGTAGCGATTGAAATATGCCACTGGGTCAGCGCCCGCTTTGGTCACCCAGTATAAGTCCATTTGAAAATTGACATACTTAGGATTGCAATGCTCAAGTAAATAATCAATCGTAACGATTCCTTCAGCATCCTTAACGAATTCAAAATCGTGATTGTGATACAATAACTGCAAACCAGCGGCAGCACATTTCTCACCTAATTTGTCTAAGATTTCAGCCAAATTCTTCGCGCCTCCCTTCATGGTCATACGTTTGTTCACATTGTCAAACCCAAACAATCCCATCGGAGGAACTGGAATTACGAAGTATTTGAATCCTGCTGTTTTTAAGTCGGCAATTTGCTGATCTATGTTTTCAAAATTAGCCGATCCTTGATGAGCAGAAATCGGTGTTAATTTCATTTCGTCCAAAAGCGCCTTGAAATCGGCTGGAGATAAATTATAAAATTTGCCGTTGTTATAACCTGCAGACTCCACATTGACGTAACCCGCTTGTGCTACTTTTTGTAAGGTTGCGCGCGCATCTTTCATCGCATCGCGAACCGTATATAAGGCTAAACCACCAAATGGTTTTTCAGATTGTACTGCCTGATCAGAAGGCTTAAAGGAAACTAACGACATCGCAATCACGGCGCATATCGCAACTATAGATTTCATTTTCATTAATAAAGTAGGTTAAATTGATAAAGGCACAATTTAATGTATTTTTTTGATAAAATAAGAGCGCCCCATGGATTCGCTGGCATGTAAGTGTATGCTTTTTTTCAATTTAGGCATCTAGCCGGCCTTTAAACAGCCAAAAATTTAATATGCTCCGTAGCTTAAACGAATTTGAATCCTGTATTTTTACGCCGTTAAAAACAACATCCCCATGAAATTAGCCAGCAAAATTATCGGCGGACTATTCGGCCTTGTGTTCGTTCTTTTGTTTATCATTTGTGAACGCGATCGGCCCGTTGATGAGTTGATTCCTTTGTATGCTAATCAGGATTCCAAGTTCATGCCCATCTTAGGTATGAACGTACATTACCGCGACGAAGGTGTTCAAACGGATTCTATCCCCTTGATTTTATTGCATGGCATGTCATCTTCGTTAAATACCTGGGATAGTGTCGCGATGGGCTTGAAGGCTGAACGTAGAGTTATTAGTTTGGATTTACCGGGCTTTGGCTTAACCGGCCCTTCCCCAGAAAATGCCTATAATTTTACGTATTACAACAAATTCATCGATTCATTCACCACCCGATTAAAGATCAAGCGTTTTATCCTGGCAGGCAATTCCATGGGCGGCGCTATCTCCTGGAATTATGCCTTGCATAATCCACAAGGGCTGGCCAAAATGATATTGATCGATGCAGCAGGTTATCCTAAAAAAGGCGAGAGTGGATCTTTAGGTTTCAAAATTGCCTCCACACCGGTAATCAATAATTTGTTACTTTACGCCACCCCCAAATTTCTGGTACGCAAGAGTTTAGAGACCGTTTATTATGACCCAGCACGCGTGACTGATGCACAAGTGGAGCGTTTTCATGACATTGCTATTCGCGAAGGGAACCGGGCTGCTGCTTTACAAATATTTAAAGGGTCCTTTACAGGAAGTTCGAAGCGTTTCTTGGATTCCCCAGTTCTCAAAATTAAAGACATCAAAACGCCAACGCTAATCTTGTGGGGCGACAAGGATAATTTGATAGGTGTAAACAATGTGGACAATTTCTTGCGTGATATACCAGGGAGCCGGGCGGAAATCTATAAGAACGTGGGCCACGTTCCGATGGAAGAGGTGCCGGGAAAGGTGGTGGAATCCATCCAAAAATTTGTACGCTAAGTAGCTACAAAATAAGAGACCAAACTCTCCCATTCTGCTTCTAAAGAAATAGCGGGCCTTGTCTTTTTCGCTTTCGCATACCAATAATCGGCATTCCAACTATCGCCCTCTTTACGGTGCAAATAGGCGTGTACCCAAGCAGCATCGATACCCGGTAGCTGGTCGACAAGATCATGTGCTTTTTTCCAGTCGCCTTTCGCATCATACCATAGGCTTTTCAACACCGGAGAAAGCTTCGCATCAGGCGCTTCCCATGCTAGGGTTGCTTGAAATGTATGCATATTTTTTTCTTTTAGTCCCGTAAAATAAATCCCTGGGCGCACAAAACTAAATTTATTACCTGTAGGGGAAACCGACTAATTTGGTAGCAAATCCCACCTCCTCAAACTCCATTGAATTTTTCGGTAACTTAAAATTACTTAATTTTCCTACGGAATAGGAAGTTGGCCCTTTCCAACTAAAAAATCCAAATGAAAAACTACTTCCTATTTTTCTCCCTCATATTTTTATTATCCTGCGAAAAGCCTACTGAAATCCCTGTTATATTTTCTACGGGAGACGATGGCCAGCAATTCGCCATTGAAGTAGGTACAAGTGAGGTTCCCTACCTTGTGATTACAACCGAGGGGAAAGAGGTTAAATATGGCGCAGATATCGTAGGCAAACTGAAATTATACAAACAAAAAAAGCTCGCACAAGAGCAACGGATAACTATTTCATACCGCGGAAAAACGAGCTTTCGCCTCTCCGATAAAAAAGCCTATAATTTGGAAACGATTTCACCTACGGGAGAAGGCATGGACGTATCCTTTTTGGGCATGCCTGCAGAAGAAGATTGGCGATTAATTGGCCAGATTGTCAACCTAAAAGATAAATACCAAATTGACAAAAGCTTACTTCACAACTACATAGGCTATGAAATTTCGCGCAAAATAGGCAAGTATGCAAGCCGTGGCCAGCTCGTTGAGATCGAGGTTAATGGCGTTTACCAAGGGGTGTATTTTTTCTGTGAAAAAATCAAACGAGATAACAACCGCGTCAATATCAAATCGTTGAATGCAACTTCTACCAACCTAACTGGCGGATATATCTTAAAAATCGACAAAGCAGATGCGGGGCCCGAACATGACGGAAAACCGGATAGTTATTTCATGACCAACTGGAATGATGATGCTACCTACAATGAGTTCAATAGCTTCAGAAGTAAGTTTGATATTAATGCAAAAGAAATAACCTTTCCTCCTTTTTTGGCTCCTTATCATCCCCAAAAATTTCTGGAGACCTATTTCACCTATGATTACCCGAAAGCTGAGGAGATTACAAAAGCACAAAAGGAATACATTGCTAAATATATAGACCAATTTGAGCAGGCACTGATTACGGACGACCTCACAGGAAATACACGCACCTATACTAATTTTATCGTATTGACTTCATTTGTTGATTACTTCATCATTAATGAATTGTGCAGAAATGTAGATGCTTATCGCATCAGTACCTTTCTGGAGAAAGATCGAGATGGTCGTTTGGCGATGGGTCCTGTTTGGGATATGAACCAAGGTTTTGATGATGGTGGCCGAACTCCCATGAATGAGTGGGTGGCCAACTACAACAAATATGTCACGAATGATGCGTGGATGGTGCCGTTTTGGTGGGATCGCTTACTTGCCGATCCCCTCTTTCGAAATGCGGTGAAAGTTAGGTGGCAAGCCATCCGGAAATCTGAACTGAGTACTGCAGCGATGCACCAGCTGGTAGATGATGCGGCAGAGACCTTAAAAAAATCTGGTGCCGCCAGCAGAAATTACAAGACATGGGATAAAGGCCTTTCAATCAATTATGACCAATCGATTCAACGGCTAAAACAGACTATTTCTGAACGTTCTGCGTGGATGGACAGTAAAATCAACGGATGGTAATTGCCAAAGTAAAAACTGAGGAATTGCCATGACCACATCGCAATTTAAACATTCATAAAATAGGTTACCAAATTCAACCATCCTCCTTCAAGGAATAAGAAGGCCACGTATATAAATACGTGTTAGGTATGATATATTAACTATTAATTAAAATTTAAACTAATTAAATGACGCTTACAAGTTAATAAATCGTATTTTTCAAAATTGTTATTATTAAGTAGTTTGTTCATACACCTCCTATCGATTAATTAGGTATGCTTTTAAACGTATCCATTTTAGGATTTATATTAGCACTAGTAATCTTAGTCTTTTCTTCCTTTAGAAAAAGCCGTAGCGCATTTTTGGCTGCTTATTTTTTATTTATAAATATATTTTCCCTAGTTTATTTCGCCATTTTCGAGAATGATAGCCCAACGATTGCTGCTATTTTCGCTATTCATTTTACCCCCTTCTATTTCCTTCCAACTCCTTTTCTTTATCTATATATCATAAGCCACCGCAAAGACTTTAGCTTCAAACTTAGCTACTTGCTGCTTTTTCTGCCTTTTTTGATTGTACTGATCAATATTAGCCCCTACCTTCTCACGCCTTTTTCTCAGAAATTAATTTTGGGAAAAGAAATTATACGAAATCCAGCTACTTTGAATCAGGTAAAATTACTTTTCTTACCTTATCTCCATCAATCTATACTAAGGCCCTTTTTTAATTTATTTATTTTAACATATACCAGTTACATTTTTTATAAGGAAAGAAACTCATTGGAGTTTCTTTCTGCCAAATTCAATCAAAAGAATTTCATCTATATTATCTTATTTATTTCTTTCATTTTAAATATCCTATCTTTTTCGATTGGAATTAATTCACTGATAATTGAAACGTCGGGTTTTAACTTAGTGCCAACTATTTCCTACAGGGCCGTAAATTCAATCGTTAATTTTTTCACGGCAATACATAATGTATCGGTACTATTTTTCCCGCAAATTTTGTTTCGAGAATTTTATATCATAGAAAAAACTGTAAATAGAAAAAAAGATCAATTGCTCATAGAAGATGCTTCCATTTCAAATGACCGCTTGATTGAAATAGATCAACTATTAATGGCATATATAGCAAAAAGACCCTATCTGACTAAGGGTTTTACACTGACATACATTACAAAACACACGGGTATTCCTGCGCACCAGCTATCCATTTACTTCAACGATTACTTGAAAATCGGGTTTACTGATTGGAAAAATAAGTTACGGATTGATTATGCCGTATCTGAAATCAAAGCAGGGAAATTGGACCGATTTACCATTGAATCCATTGCCACAACTTCAGGTTTTTCATCTCGTTCAAATTTTAATAACGCGTTTATTTCAATTATGAACCAAACGCCATCTGAATTTATAAAAGGATTAAAAGAATAAATTCATGATGAACGCTCATTTTCTATTGAGGTAAGTTTAACTCATTTACCTAAAAATGAATAAGTAATTTGAAGCTTAACAAATTCAATTCCACTATTTTGACTTATGAATTATTAAAACGTAGGCTACATCTAAATGTGCCGACGCATTATCTTTTCCATTTTCTTCCCTTGAGCCAGCTCATCGACGAGTTTATCTAAATAGCGAACTTGCTTTGTTAGCGGATTTTCGATATTCTCCACGCGGTATCCACAGATAAGTCCTTTAATTAAGGAAGCATTCGGATTCAATGTGGCTTTTTCGAAAAAGAGCTCAAAACTTGATTTGTTTTCAATCATTTGGGCCAATTCCGCCTCATCAAAACCTGTGAGCCATTGAATTACTTGATGTAATTCAGCTTTGGTCCTGCCCTTTCGCTCTACTTTGGCTAGATAGAGCGGGTAAACCGTTGAAAAGCTCATCTGAGCAAAACGCTCGTCTTGATTTTTACTCATAGAAATTACTCCAATTTTAGATGCTAGAAATGAAAGACAATTGGTAAATTATCAATTTTTCATCTAATTTACTTTCCATTTAAACCGATTTCTATGAAACCCCTGCTGCTTGCTTTGTGCATGTTTTTGACGTTTGCATCGCAGGCTCAAATGTTAAACGATAGCCCCTTCGATGCTCGTGTCGCACAGCCAAAATATAAAAAAGGCAAAGGCCCCTCGGTCTTATTCGACAAAGGTCATCACAATTTTATTGTAGAAATGGGCCTAGAAAAGCCATTGATGGATGTGGCTACAGCTGATGGATATCAGGTTAAGGTAGATTCCATGAAGTTTACTAAAGCCTATTTAGCTCCGTATAAAATGCTGGTCATTTTCCCTGCCATGCCGTTTAAGTTTGGCTCAAAAAAGCAAGTGACCGATGAAATCACGTTCACTTCTGAGGAGTTAACAGCCTTACATGAGTGGGTTTCAGCCGGCGGTTCCTTGCTAATGTTTAACGAGCATGCGCCCATAGATAAGTCGGTAACTCCTCTATTCAATAAATTCGGAATTCAACTATCGATTGGCATCGTCTCTGATTCGATTCATTATGATGCGGAAACGAAGCTCTCTACCAATCAAACCTTATTGAAATTTACACGAAGCAACGGCCTCTTGAACACAGAACATCCGATTACGCGGGGCGAAAAAGCAGGTGAAGAAATCTCGAACATCATGACATATGGCGGTGGTGGATTGACAGGTTCAGGATACACGAATCTGTTCAAACTTTCACCTTCGGCAACCATCAAAAAATACAATGGTAGCCTAGCCTCCGGATCAGCTACCTCACAGGCACTAGCTGGTACCATTGGCAAGGGGAAAGTAGTCGCACTAGGAGATTGCAATGGTTTTACCGCCATGTATTTAATGATGAAAAATGAAAAGTTTTCTGCCGGCATGCAGCTACCTGAGTATGATTGGAAGCAATTTGCACTAAACACCTTCCACTGGCTTTCGAAATAAATAGTACGGAATCATGAGCAACCGAAGAGTCTTTTTAAAGCAAAGTTCAGCCCTTATAGGCTTGTCCGCCTTGGATTTTGCGGCACCTAAAAAACCACTCCTTTCTTTTTCCACATTAGGATGTCCCGGTTGGACATTTTCTCAGGCGCTTCAACATGCCTCCGCAAATAACTACCAAGGCATTGAAATCAGAGGAATTAAAGGGGATTTAGATTTGCCGAAGAATTCCCTTTTTTCGGCCTCAAACATCGCGAATACGAAGCGAGAAATAGCCGATTCCCATATCAAAATTGTGAACTTGGGGTCTTCGGCCAACATGCATTTTTTGGATCCTGTCAAGCGGCAAAAAAATCTGGATGAAGCTAAAAAATACATTGAATTAGCGGACCAATTAGGTTGCCCATTTATTCGCGTATTTCCAAATGATCTCCCCAAAGATCAACCCGAAGCAGAGACCGTCAATGCAATCATTCGTGCCCTTCAAGAGCTTGGCCATTTCGCGAAAAACAGTGGCGTCAAAGTCTTACTTGAATCACATGGAAAAGTGATTAAAAGTGACATGTTATTGCATATTATGCAAGAAGCGAATCATAGGAACGTTGGCCTCGTTTGGGACTTCTTTAACATGTGGTCGGTGACGAAAGAATCCCCCAACTACATGTATAGCCAATTGAAAAAATACATATTTCATACGCACATCAAGGATGCGATGTTAACCGAAAAAGGCGAAACTTATACCCTGTTGGGCGAAGGAAATGCCCCGGTTCGTGAAGCACTTCAAGCCTTGAAAAAGGGTGGTTACTCGGGTTATTACAGCTTTGAATGGGAGAAGCTTTGGCATATGGAAATTGCGGAACCGGAAATTGCTTTTCCTCAATTTAGAAAAACATTTGACACTTTTTGGAAGTAGCTATGGGCACGAAAGAAAAACGAACATTTGACGCCATCGTCATCGGATCTGGAATCAGTGGCGGTTGATCCGCCAAAGAACTCACCGAAAAAGGCTTAAAAACCTTACTTCTAGACCGTGGGCGCGACGTCAAACATGTGGCCGACTATCCGACCATGATGCATAATCCATGGGATTTCCCGCACCGGGGCCAAGTGCCATTGGAGGTAAAAAAGGAATATAAAACCGCCAGCAAGAATTTTATTTTTACCGAAGCAACGTCCCATTTTTTAACCAAAGACGGCGAGCAACCTTACATTCAAGACAAACCTTATGATTGGATTCAGGCCTACCATGTGGGTGGCCGCTCGTTGTTATGGGGCCGCCACACCCAGCGCTGGAGTGATTTTGATTTCATAGGACCTGCGCGTGACGGATTTGCTGTCGACTGGCCCATTCGTTATAACGACCTGGCTCCATGGTATAGTTATGTGGAAAAGTTCGCGGGAATCTCAGGCAATAAAGATGGCTTAGAAACTTTACCAGATGGGGAGTTTTTGAAGCCTTATGAATTGAACTGTGTGGAGAAGCATTTTGGGCAAGTAGTCAAAAGTCAATATCCGGATCGGCATGTGATCAGTGCGCGGACGGCAAACTTAAGTCAGGCCGAAATAATTCACCAAACAGTAGGCCGTAGCCAATGCCAAAGTCGGACGCTCTGTGAACGCGGTTGCCCGTATGGCGGCTATTTCAGTAGTAATTCGGCTACCTTGCCCGCGGCATACCAGACTGGAAATTTGACCTTAAAACCACATTCGGTGGTTCATTCAATAATCTACGACCAGAAGAAAAATAAGGCAACGGGCGTTCGTGTTGTCAACGCACTGACCCATGAAATGGAGGAATATTATGCGTCGATCATTTTTGTAAATGCATCGCCTTTGGCCACGAACTTAATCCTATTAAATTCCATTTCGTCACGCTTCCCAAATGGCCTTGGAAATGACTCCGGAATACTTGGAACGCACATGGCTTTTCACAGTTATCGGGGACGAATTACGGCGGAATACGATGGAGAATTAGACAAGACAACAGGAGGCAAAAGGCCAACCTCCGGGTACATTCCGCGATTCAGAAATGTCTATAAACAAGAGACCGATTTCTTGCGCGGCTATGCGAGTAATCTTACCGCCAGCAGGATGGTTGATAGTGCCAAAGAACATGTGGGCGAATCCCTAAAACATGGATTATTGAATCCGAAACTTGGCAACTGGCACATCAATGTGGGCATGATGGGGGAGACAATTCCTAAGGCCCACTCGACGGTTCGCCTTGATTCACAGCTAAAAGACAAATACGGTATTCCGCAACTTCGCGTTTCGATTGGGTATGATGAAAATGACGAGAAAATGTTGACCGATTTCCACCAACAATTCACCGAGATGTACACAGCGGCTGGCTTTCATAACATTCAGCCCATCGACACGCGGCGTTTACCTGGAAATGAAAACCACGAAATGGGAGGAGTTCGTATGGGAAGAGATCCCAAAACCTCGATGCTCAATGCATTCAACCAAATGCATCATTGTAAGAATGTGTTCGTTACGGATGGATCCTGCATGACATCGACATCGACACAGAATCCATCATTGACGTATATGGCACTGACCGCGAGGGCAGTGGATTATGCGGTGAAAGAAAAGAAGAAATTGAATTTATAACTTAATTCCCCACGTTTTATTCAATTTTCGCCCGAGCAATGCGTTCGCGCCGGCGTCATTGAACTTCTCCGTTTTTGGATTCCAGGTTAGTGATTTATTCACCTCGTAGGCAATGTTTCCAATGTTACACACAGAGGCTGTGCGGTGGCCAATCTCTACATCACAAATAGGACGTGTACGATTGCGCATCGCAGCTAGGAAGTCCTTATAGTGATTCGTACTTTCATACACGTGCTTTTCATTCGGCCCAATCACCCGATCTTTCAAGGCCGCATTGGATGTTTCCAATTTCTTTCTTTGTACACGTAACGTACCCTCCGTACCCACAAACTCGATCGCGTTATTCCACTCCCAAGGCTGATGCGTCATCTTAATTCCATTCGCATAGGTATACGTCAAAAATTCGTTGCCGTTGATTTTAGGAGCATCCACCTGAACCGGTCCACTTCCATCCATATCCAACGCCCATTGAACAATATCAAACATGTGAGCACCCCAATCCGTCATACCGCCGCCGCCAAATTCCTTGTATTTCCGCCAATTAGGGAACACGTCTTTTGAAATTGGCGGAGCTAATTCAGCGTTAAATGGAACCGCATCATTCGGCCCTAACCATTTCTCAAAATCCAATCCGGAGGGTAATTCTTCAGCCGATAAATTATACGCAATGGGAGGTGGGCAAACATTCACTTTGATCGATTTCACTTCGCCTATATAGCCGTTGCGTATTAATTCGGCTGTTTGTCTAAACTCTGGCCAGGAGCGCTGCATGGATCCCGTTTGAAAAACACGGTTGTATTTCCGTGCCGCATCTACCATGGCACGTCCTTCTTTGACGGTCAACGAAAGCGGTTTTTCACAATAAATATCTTTGCCTGCTGCTGCTGCGCGCACGGCCATGGCTGCATGCCAATGGTCAGGGCTCGCAATCACAACCCCATCGATATTTTTCAAAGCCAATAACTCTGTAAAGTCTTGGTATTGAGGTATTTCTGAGTAACTACCTAGCGTAGTTGATTTGGAATAAATGTCTTTAACCCGATCTAAAAACTGGTTGGCCTTTGCTTGATACACCTCAGAGATGGCGGCAATACGAACTTCTCCTGTACTCAAAAATGAATTAGCTAATCCTCTTCCTTGTTTGCCGGTTCCAATAAATCCTAAATTTATAAGGTCACTAGGCGCTATATAAGCAGATCCGTCAGGACGGGTTCCTCCCAATACATGTCGGGGAACAATGAAAAAAGAGCCAATGGCAAGGCTCGATTTAGTCAAAAAATCACGTCTTTTAATCGAGTTTGAGGTTTTCATACGTTATTATTTTGGGTAGAGGAATAACAAATCCATTTGATGTAACACACTAGTGCTAAGCTACTTAAATTTTGATGATCCAACAAAATCTCGAATTGAAGATTCAATACAATTTTATTAATTTTCAATTGGAAAAATAACAATGGATGAAAAAGTTAATTCTTGGAATTAGTTTGCTCTTAATAGGATGTCAAGAAAAACAGCGGCCAAACCTAGCCGCAACGCCTGAATTACAAAAAGCCTTGCAATCCATTCAAGTTTTGGACGGATTTGAAGTAGAATTAGTGGCGGCCGAGCCATTGGTCGAAGATCCGGTAGCCATGGAAATCGATGAAGATGGAAATTGGTACGTAGCCGAAATGCCGGGCTACCCATTAGACCTCAGCAAAAAGGGACAAATACGAAAACTTATTGATACCAATGACGATGGATATCCGGACAAAAGCATCGTCTTTGCGGACAGCCTTACGCTTCCTATGGGTCTCATGCGCTGGAAAAAAGGAATCCTTGTCGCCGACTCCCCTAATATCCTCTATTTCGAGGATACCGATGGGGATCAAAAGGCAGATAAACGGGAAGTCATCCTGACCGGGTTTTCCTTATCAAATCCCCAGCACAACATGAATACCCCGAAATTCGGGATAGATAACTGGATCTACTTGGGGCATTCGGGTGCGATCAACTCCTTTACGTATGAAGATATTTTTGGGGATAAAGGGAAAGAAATTACGTTCCCCAACAAACCCAATGCCGCATTTTTACCCAAAAATGGAAACGGGCGAAACGTTCGGTTTAAACCAGATTCCTATCAGATCGAATCACTCTCGGGTGAAACACAATATGGGCACACGACGGATCCTTGGGGCCGACGGTTTTACACGGACAACGCGAATCATTTGTTCCACGAGGTTATCGATGCGCGTTATGTCAATGCCAACAAAAACCTCGTCATTGCAGAGGCAATGGAAAAAATTCCAGACCATGGCAATGCGTGTGAAATCTATCCCATTTCCGAGAATCCAAATCACCAATTATTGACCGATGTGGGAGTAGTAACTTCTAGTTGTGGAATCACGTGGTATGATGGTGGGGCTTTTGGCAAAGACTATAATCAGGTTACATTCGTGGGAGAGCCGGTGCATAATTTGGTGCATGCAGATATCATCGAATCCCATGGAGCGACGTTTAAAGGAAAACGCTTGGTGGAGAAAAAGGAATTTTTGGCATCAAAAGATCCTTGGTTTAGACCCGTTAATTTTTACGTAGGACCAGATGGCGCCATGTATGTGGTGGATTATTACCGACAATTAGTGGAGCATCCGGAGTGGATGTCTGAGGAGGTAAACAAAAGTGGGGCCTTGTACAATGGCTCGACTAAAGGCCGTATTTACCGCATCACGAAAAAAGGAGC